>SAMEA3663013__coassemble_415_pt1 | contig 79255 bp, 68 predicted proteins | sample SAMEA3663013__metabat2_low_PE_021 | metagenome-assembled genome bin SAMEA3663013 (sample SAMEA3663013) | pig gut metagenome | biome: pig gut; feature: pig-associated habitat; material: faeces | place: France | collected 2012
GCAGCAGCCCGAAGAACCGAAAGCCCCTGAGCAACCCGCCGCTAAGGAAGAGAAGGCAGAAGAGCCTGCCGCCCCCGCCCCCGAGCAGCCGGAAGCCCAGGAAACGCCAGCCAAGCCCGCAGAGCAGGCGCAGCCTCAAACGGACGAGCCCGCCAAGCAGCACAAGGAGCGCAAGCCGCGCCCCTCTGTGGAAGAGCGCGCAAAGGCCATAGGCGAAGAGAGCGACGGCGTGTTCAAACTGCACACGCAGGCTGAAATCACTGCGCCCAAGGTGCTCGGCACCATCGACCTGAGCAGCATCAACGCCACCACGCGCCCCAAGAAGAAATCGAAGGAAGAACGCCGCAAAGAGCGTGAATCCAAGAACGGGCAGGCTACCGGCGAGAAGAAGAAACGCCAGCGCATCGGCAAGGAACGCGTGGACGTGAACGCCGCTGCCAACCAAGCATCCGCAGCCGGCGCGGGCGGCAACCGCAAGCGCCAAGGCGAGAAAGCCACCTCCGCCGCAGCCGGCAAGGAAAGCGGCAAGAAGCAGCGCGAGCGCAACCGCAAGGCTAAGGAGGTGAAGGCCGAAGTGACGGAAGAAGACGTAGCCAAGCAGGTGAAGGAAACACTGGCACGCCTCACTAATAAGCAGAAGGGCAACAAGGGTGCCAAGTTCCGCAAAGAGAAACGCGAACAGGCGCGTGCCCAGCAGGAAGAAGAACGTCTCGAAGCTAAGGCCGAGAGCAAGATACTTAAGCTCACGGAGTTTGTAACCGCCAACGAACTGGCCAACATGATGCAGGTGCCTGTGACGAAGGTCATCGGCACGTGCATGAGCATCGGCATCATGGTGAGCATCAACCAGCGCATGGACGCCGAGACCATCGACCTCGTGGCCGAAGAGTTCGGCTTTAAGACCGAATTTGTCAGCGCCGACGTGCAGGAAGCCATTGCCGAGGAGGCCGACAACGAGGAAGACCTCGAGCCCCGCGCCCCGATTGTTACGGTGATGGGCCACGTGGACCACGGTAAGACCTCCCTGCTCGACTATATCCGCAAGTCGAACGTCATCGCCGGCGAGGCTGGCGGCATCACGCAGCACATCGGCGCGTACAACGTGACGCTCGAGAGCGGCCGCCACATCACCTTCCTCGACACCCCGGGTCACGAAGCATTTACCGCCATGCGTGCCCGCGGCGCACAGGTGACGGACATCGCCATCATCATCATCGCCGCCGACGACGACATCATGCCGCAGACGAAGGAAGCCATCAGCCACGCCGTGGCTGCCAACGTGCCCATCGTCTTCGCCATCAACAAGATAGATAAGCCCCACGCCAACCCCGACAAGATTAAGGAGGGACTGGCTGCCATGAACTTCCTCGTAGAAGAATGGGGCGGCAAGTATCAGAGCCAGGACATCTCCGCCAAAAAGGGCATCGGCGTTTCCGACCTTTTGGAGAAAGTGCTGCTCGAGGCCGACATGCTCGAACTTAAAGCCAACCCCAACCGCAAGGCTACGGGCACGGTCATCGAGTCGTCGCTCGACAAGGGGCGCGGCTACGTGGCCACGGTGCTTGTGAGCAACGGTACGCTCAAGCAGGGCGACGTGGTGCTGGCCGGTACGAACTTCGGCCGCGTGAAGGCGCTCTTCAACGAGCGTAACCAGCGCGTGAACGAAGTGGGGCCCGCCATGGCCGCCACGCTGCTCGGCTTCAACGGCGCACCGCAGGCCGGCGACCAGTTCCACGTGATGGAAACGGAGCAGGAGGCACGCGAGATTGCCAACCGCCGCGAACAGCTGCAACGCGAGCAAGACCTCCGCACACGCGAGGTGCTCACGCTCGAAAAGATTGGCAAGCGCCTCAAAATGGGTTCTTACCACGAACTCAATATCATCGTCAAGGCCGATGTGGACGGCTCGGTGGAAGCACTCGCCGACTCGTTCATCAAGCTCTCTACGGAGAACATCGTGGTGAAGGTGATTTACAAGGGCGTGGGCCAGATCAGCGAAAACGACGTAACGCTGGCTGCCGCTTCCGATGCCGTGATTGTAGGTTTCCAAGTGCGTCCCTCGCAACAGGCTAAGAAACTGGCCGACCGCGACGGCGTGGAAATCCGACAGTACTCCGTCATCTACGATGCTATCGAGGACGTTAAGGAAGCCATGGAAGGCATGCTCGAACCCGTCATCAAGGAAGAACTTACCGCCAACATCGAAGTACGCCAAGTTTACCACATCTCCAAGGTGGGTTACGTGGCCGGTGCTTACGTGATCGACGGCAAGGTGAAGCGCAGCGACAAGGCACGCCTCATCCGCGACGGCATCGTAATCTTCACGGGCGAAATCAACGCGCTCAAACGCTTCAAAGACGACGTGAAGGAAGTGAACACCAACTTCGAGTGCGGTATCAGCCTGACCAACTGCAACGACATCAAGGAAGGCGACATCATCGAAACCTTCCAGGAAGTAGAAGTCAAGCAGAAACTCAACGCATAAGCAGCAACTATACCGGCAGACAAGCAATCGGGCGCGCCCGTTTGCCTGTCTGCCTATTTGATTTTATAAAAGATAGTCACTCTATATCTATATAGATACTATAACCCTCTCCCTATGATTGACCTCTTTGTAATCATTCTCGTGCTATGGGCGGCGTTTAGCGGCTGGCGCAACGGGTTTCTCAAAGAAATCATCTCGTCTGCCGGTTTCCTGATCGGACTGTTCGTTGCCGCAACGTGCTACGCCACTTTGGGCAAGTACCTCAGCGTAGACGGCACGGAGACCAATATGTTCACGAGCATCGTGGCATTCTTTATCCTTTGGATCATCGTGCCCATAGCCCTCGGCTTCGTTGCCAACCTGCTCACAAAGGCTATGAAGGGCATACAATTAGGCATGCCCAACAGCATACTCGGTGCCCTGGTGGGCATCTTGAAATACGCGCTGCTCATCAGCTGCGTGTTCAACGCCATGGACGCGCTCCACATCATGAACAAGCAGAAAGCAGCAGAGTCGAAACTCTACAAACCGACGGCCGGCATCGTGAAAGCATTTTTCAACAACGATGAAGTTGAAGAGGAAAAAGCCGACACCACATGGGTGAGGTTTGACCGATAACTGTCGCTGGCAACAGCCAGCAAGGCATTTGTGCTTATGGAAGAAAAAAACAAACTCGTGCGCGAAGCCGCCGAGAAGAAATACGAATACGGCTTTACCACCGACGTACAGACCGAAATCATTGACAAAGGTCTGAACGAAGACGTCATCCGGCTCATCTCCCAAAAGAAAGGAGAGCCGGAATGGCTGCTCGATTTTCGGTTGAAAGCCTTCCGCTACTGGCAAACCTTGGAGCAACCCACTTGGGGGCACGTGCATCTGCCGGAAATAGACTACCAAGCCATTTCTTACTACGCCGACCCCACGCAGAAGTCAAAGAACAAGGACGGGGAAAAGGAAATCGACCCCGAACTGATGAAGACGTTCGACAAACTCGGTATTCCCCTTGAAGAACGCATGGCTTTGGCAGGCGTGGCAGTAGATGCCGTGATGGACTCCGTATCGGTGAAGACCACTTTCAAGGAGACGCTGCAAGAGAAAGGCATCATCTTCAGCTCTATCAGCGAGGCCGTACGCGAGAACCCCGACCTGGTGCGCAAGTATCTCGGCACGGTGGTGCCCTACCGAGACAATTATTTCGCCGCGCTCAACTCCGCCGTGTTCTCCGACGGCTCCTTCGTGTATATCCCCAAGGGCGTGCGCTGCCCCATGGAACTTTCCACCTATTTCCGCATCAACGCCCGCGAGACGGGGCAGTTTGAGCGCACGCTCATCGTGTGCGACGACGGGGCGTACGTGAGCTATCTCGAAGGCTGCACCGCACCGATGCGCGACGAGAACCAACTGCACGCCGCCATAGTGGAAATTGTCGTGATGGAAGATGCTGAGGTAAAATATTCCACCGTGCAAAACTGGTATCCCGGCGATGAGCAGGGACGCGGCGGCGTGTACAACCTCGTGACAAAGCGCGGGCATCTGCGCGGCAAGGGCGCGAAACTCTCTTGGACGCAGGTGGAAACCGGCTCCGCCATTACATGGAAATATCCCTCGTGCATCCTTTCGGGCGACAACTCTCAGGCAGAATTTTACAGCGTGGCCGTGACGAACCATTACCAAGAGGCCGACACGGGCACGAAGATGATACATCTCGGCAAGAACACGCGCTCCACCATCATCTCGAAAGGCATCTCGGCAGGGCATAGCCAAAACTCTTACCGCGGACTGGTAAAGGTGGGCAGCAAGGCCACCGACGCCCGCAACTATTCCTCGTGCGACTCGCTGCTGCTCGGCAGCAAATGCGGCGCGCACACGTTCCCTTACATCGACGTGGCCAACAACAATGCCATAGTGGAGCACGAAGCCACAACGTCGAAAATTTCAGAAGATCAGTTATTCTACTGCAACCAGCGCGGCATCAGCACCGAAGATGCCGTGGGACTGATTGTGGGCGGTTATGCAAAGGAGGTCATCAACAAGCTTCCGATGGAGTTTGCCGTTGAAGCGCAAAAGTTGCTGAGCGTTTCGCTGGAAGGCTCGGTAGGTTGATATATACAATATTATAATATGGATACAGCAGAACTGTTTCGTTGGGTGCTTGAAAACCTCAACTATTGGGTGGTCACCCTGTTCATGGCCATCGAAAGTTCATTTATTCCCTTTCCCTCGGAGGTGGTAGTGCCGCCCGCCGCGTGGAAAGCCATGGCGGACGACAGCCTCAATATTTTCCTCGTCATCGTGTTTGCCACCGTCGGTGCCGACCTCGGCGCATTGGTCAACTACGGCCTCTCGCGCTGGCTCGGCCGCCCCATCGTGTATAAATTTGCCAACAGCCGCTTGGGGCACATGTGCCTCATAGATGAGGAGAAGGTGAAGAATGCCGAGGAGTATTTCTGCCGACACGGCGCAGCCTCCACGTTCTTCGGACGGCTCGTGCCTGCCGTGCGCCAGCTCATCAGTATCCCCGCCGGTTTGTCGGGCATGAAGATGGCGCCGTTCCTGCTCTACACCACGCTCGGCGCAGGGCTCTGGAACACGGTGCTGGCACTGATTGGCTACGGCATTTACCGCTACACCGACTTGAAGACCACGGAGGACGTTTACCTCCTCGCCTCAACATACAGCCATGAAATAGGCTACGCCATCCTTATCATCGTGGCCGCCGTGATTGGCGTGCTGATATACAAAGGACTAAAAAAGTGACCCGCCGCCTGATTGCATATCTTCTGTGCCTGCTGCCCTGCGCCGCTTTGGCAGAAACTGCGCCGCGCCCCCTCTCCGCCGGCGACAGTTTGAACGCCACGCCCCCATGCCCTGCAGAAGGCAACGCGCCGAGCATCACCGAGCACACATGGCTCTTCGGCTTCGGCAAGGCAAACGTGCTCGACACGTACCTCTCGCCGCTCGAGTACACCGGCCCCGCGCTCTCCCTGACGCACCGCAGCGACCGCACGGCTCGCTGGGGCAAAGGCAAGGTGAGCGTCATGGCACTCTTCTCGGCACAGGCCGACTACCTCTCCTCGCCCACCGACGACGGGAAAGAACTTGATGCCGACTTCACAGCAGCCGGCGGCTGGCACTACAACTTCCGTCCCTCCAAGCATTGGCGCATCGCCGTGGGCGGACTGGCAGAGTTCACGGGCGGTTTTACCTACAACACGCGCAATGGCAACAATCCCGCCCAGGGACGCGCCGCTATCGACCTCGCCGCATCTGCTTTCGCGGAATATTCCTTTCCCGTGAAGCGCGGAGAATGGCGCGCCCGCCTCGGAGCAGACGTGCCGGTCGCAGGACTGATGTTCTCGCCTGCTTACGGGCAGTCGTATTACGAACTCTTTTCGCTCGGACACCGCGACCACAACCTCTGCTTCACCTATCCCGTCAATGCGCCCTCGGTGCGCCTGACGGCCACCCTGGACATACCCTTGGGCGGCTCGGTACTTACGTTCGGCTATCTTGCCGACGTGCGGCAGAGCCACGTGAACGACCTCAAGCGTCACGCTTGGCGCAATGAGTTTGTCATCGGCTACGTGCGCCGCATTGCGATTTTCCGCCCTAAGAAGAAATAGACAATATTTATATATATAGTCGCCATAGATTTTATAGCCATCATCGTTTCCATCAAGCCTATGCCTCGCCTGCTTCGCTCCATATCGCTCCGCCTCCTGCCGCTCCTTGCAACGGCTTGCCTGCTGTGCGCGGGCTGCATCAAGGAGGACGTGGCAGAGAACACGGCACGCGGCAACTTCGACGCGCTTTGGCGCATTGCGGACGAACATTATTGCTTCTTTGCGGAAAAGCAAAGCGAATACGGGCTTGATTGGAACGAAGTCTACACGCGTTACGCTGCCGCCGTAAACGACGGGCTGACCGACCGGCAGCAGTTCGAGATTTTCGGCAAGATGCTCGCGGAACTGCGCGACGGGCATACCAATCTCTATGCCCCGTTCGACGTGGCACGCTATGGCAAATGGTTCGACGACTATCCTATGAACTATTCCGACTCCTTGGAGCGCGTCTACCTCGGCCGCACGGAAGACTACCGCTACACCTGCGGACTGAGATACCGCACGCTCGACGACAACATCGGCTACATACGCTGCGCATCCTTCAACACGGCCATCGGCGACGGCAACCTCAACGAGGTGATGCGGGAACTATCACTCTGCGACGCACTTATAGTGGACCTGCGCAACAACGGCGGGGGACTGCTGACTACCGCGCAGCAATTGGCATCGGTGTTTATCAACAGCACGACGACCATCGCCTACATGAGCCACAAGACGGGCACAGGGCACGCCGACTTCTCTGCCCCTGAGGCCGTGACACTTGATCCGTTCCCGGGACTGCGCTGGCAGAAACCCGTGGCTGTGCTCACCAACCGCAGCACATACAGCGCGGCCAACTCGTTCGTGATGTTCGTGAAGCATTTGCCGCAGGTCATCGTTGTGGGCGATAAGACCGGCGGCGGCGCAGGCTTGCCCTTCTCCTCGGAACTGCCCAACGGCTGGTCGCTGCGCTTCTCGGCGTGCCCGATGTACGACATCAACATGGTTTGCACCGAAAGCGGCATCGAACCAGACGTGCACGTAGACATCACCTCCGAAGACTATGCCAGCAACCGCGACACCATCATCGAAACCGCACGGAAACTGCTGCGGGAGCGTTGCCAAACAACAAATTAGAACAGGACATTTTATACAAACGATAAGAAGATGAATAATATATTTGCAGAATTTGCCAGTTTACCCCTCCTCGCCTTCAAAGGCATGTTAGTAGGAATTATCGCCTCCGCCCCCATGGGTCCCGTGGGCATTCTGTGCATACAGCGCACCATGCAAAAGGGGCGCAACTACGGCCTCGTCACCGGCGCGGGCGCGGCATTGAGCGATTTCATCTACGCCCTCGTCACGGGCCTCGGCATGTCGTTCGTGATGGACTTTATCGACAACGAGCGCAACCTCTTCTGGATGAAACTCATCGGCAGCATCATGCTCTTCATCTTCGGGCTGTATCTCTTCCGCACCGACCCGCGCAAGTGCCTGCGCCCCGTATCCACGAAAAAGGGCACGCTGCTGCACAACTTCTCGACTGCGTTTCTCGTTACGCTCTCCAACCCGCTGATTATCTTCCTCTTCATCGCCCTCTACAACATGCTCACCTTTGTCATACCCGGCAACTTCCTCGGGCAGTGCGTGGGCTACATCTCCATTGTGGGCGGCGCGATGCTTTGGTGGCTCGGGCTGACTTACGTGATTAACCGCATGAAGCAAAACTTCGGTGTGCGCGGCATCTTGCGTCTCAACCGCACCATCGGCACCATCGTGCTGATTGCGTCCGTCATCTACGCCGTGATGACGCTGTTCCACCTTTCTATTTATTAAAGGTGGGTTCTATAAATTCCCACCGTAAAAATTTACAATAATGTTGGATTGACGTTTTGTCATCTTTTGTTTTCTTTTCGGTCTAAATCGTAAGTCTCATCGGTCACGTAGCCCGCTACGCTCCCTCTTCAACTTACAATTTATCCTCGAAAATAAATCCAAAATCTGCCAAAGCGAATTAATAGAACCCACCTTAAAATGATTATTGCAGAAAAACTTAGCAAAAGCAACCGCGCAGAATATCTGCTCTACCTTTGGCAGGTGGAGGATTTGCTGCGGGCCTACGATTGCGATGCGGAGCGTATCGGCAAGGAATATCTTAGCCGTTTCACGTTCAAAGACGATGCCGAGAAGCAGGCCGCCGAAAAATGGTATGCCGACTTTTGCAGCATCATGAAATCGGAAGGCCTGCGCAAGCAGGGGCATCTGCCCATCAGCCGCAATGTGCTGCAACAGCTCAGCGAACTTCATGCCGCGCTGACCAATAGTCCCAAGTTTCCCTCCTACCAGGCGCTTTACCTGAAAGTGCTGCCCTATATCGTGGAACTGCGCAAGAAGAACGCCGACAGCGAAACGCCCGAATTGCAAACTTGCTTCGAGTTACTCTACGGCGTGATGATGCTCCGTCTGCAAAAACGTCCCGTCTCGCCCGAAACGGCAACGGCGGCGGCCGAAATATCTGCGCTGCTCGCCCGCCTGTCTGACTATTATTTCAAAGACAAGGAAGAACCTTTGGAGTTTTAAGAGAATATACAATATTATATATATATACACGCAATGAAACACATTCTTGTAACAGGTTGCAAAGGACAACTCGGCAACGAGTTGCAAGTGCTTGCGCCGCAATATGCAGACACCTGCAAGTTTTTCTTCACCGACAAGGAAGAACTCGACATCACCGACCGTCAGGCCATACTTTCTTTTGTTGAAATGAACGGCATCAGCCACATTATCAACTGCGCCGCATTCACCGCAGTAGATAAGGCCGAGAGCGAGCCGGAACTCTGCGAACTGCTTAACCACACTGCGCCCGAATATCTCGCAGATGCCGCCGAGGCTGTCGGCGCAACGATGATACAGGTTTCGACCGACTACGTCTTCGACGGCACGGCCTGCCGTCCCTATACCGAGACCGACGACACCTGCCCCAACTCCGTTTACGGCCGCACGAAGCTCGCCGGCGAGGAAGCCGTGATCCGCAACTGCCCGGGGTCGATGGTTATCCGCACGGCGTGGCTCTACTCCACCTTCGGCAACAACTTCGTCAAGACGATGCTGCGCCTCGGAAAGGAACGCGAGGAACTGGGCGTGATTTTCGACCAGATCGGCACGCCGACCTATGCCCGCGACCTTGCGGAGGCTATCATGACGGCCGTCGATAAGGGCGTGCGCCCCGGTGTCTATCACTTCACGGACGAGGGCGTTTGCTCGTGGTACGACTTCACGCGCGCCATCCACGAACTTGCCGGGCTTTCCGACAAATGCCATGTCCGCCCGCTCCACACCGAGGAATACCCCACGCCTGCCGCACGTCCGCACTACTCTGTGCTCGACAAGACGAAAATCAAGCAGACCTACGGTATCGAAATCCCTTGGTGGAAAGATTCTTTGAAGAAATGCCTCAAAGAGTTATTGTAAAAAAAATCGTTTTCTGATATCCCCACGCCAATGAACCAAGAAATAGAACGCCGCCGCACCTTTGCCATTATCTCTCACCCCGACGCCGGTAAGACCACGCTGACCGAAAAGCTGCTGCTCTTCGGCGGACAAATCCAAGTGGCAGGCGCCGTAAAGAACAACAAAATTAAGAAGACCGCGACCAGCGACTGGATGGAAATCGAAAAGCAGCGCGGCATCTCGGTAACGACCTCCGTGATGGAGTTCGACTACGACGGATATAAAATCAACATTCTCGACACGCCGGGCCACCAAGACTTTGCAGAGGACACCTTTCGCACGCTCACGGCCGTCGATTCCGCCATCATCGTGGTGGACGGAGCGAAGGGCGTGGAAGCGCAGACGCGCAAGCTGATGACGGTGTGCCGTATGCGCAAGACGCCGGTCATCGTGTTCATCAATAAGCTCGACCGCGAGGGACGCGACCCCTTCGACCTCCTCGACGAGTTGGAGCAAGAGTTGCAAATCTCCGTGCGCCCGCTCTCGTGGCCCATCAACCAAGGAGCGCGGTTTAAGGGCGTATATAATATATATGAGCAAAATCTCAACCTCTTCACGCCCGACAAGCAGAAAGTCACGGAACACGTGTCGGTCGATATCGACAGCGATGAACTGGAAGCGCGCGTGGGCGAGCAGGACGCAGCAAAACTGCGCGAAGACCTTGAACTCGTCGACGGCGTTTATCCGGCGTTCAACGTAGATGATTATCTCGATGCCAAGGTTGCGCCCGTGTTCTTCGGCTCTGCGCTCAACAACTTTGGCGTGCAGGAATTACTCGACTGCTTTGTGAAGATTGCCCCCTACCCTCGCCCCACGCAGGCCGAGGAGCGCGAGGTGCGTCCCGAGGAAGAAAAGTTCTCGGGCTTTATCTTCAAGATTACAGCCAATATCGACCCCAACCACCGCTCCTGCATTGCTTTCTGCAAGGTCTGCTCAGGCCGTTTCCGCCGCAACGCGCCCTATCTGCACGTGCGCCAAGGCAAGACGCTGCGCTTCTCTGCCGCCACACAGTTTATGGCACAGCGCAAGAGCACCATCGACGAGGCTTGGCCGGGCGACATTGTGGGCCTGCCCGACAACGGCACGTTCAAAATCGGCGACACGCTCACCGAGGGCGAGCTGATTCATTTCAGGGGCTTGCCTTCTTTCTCGCCCGAGATGTTCAAATACATCGAAAACGCCGACCCGATGAAGACGAAGCAGCTCAACAAAGGCATCGAGCAGCTGATGGACGAAGGCGTGGCGCAATTGTTTGTCAATCAGTTCAACGGCCGCAAGATTATCGGCACCGTAGGCCAATTGCAGTTTGAGGTGATACAGTATCGCCTTGAAAACGAATACAACGCCAAGTGCCGCTGGGAGCCTGTCCACCTTTACAAAGCCTGCTGGATTGAAAGCGACGACGCGGCACAACTCGAACTCTTCAAGAAGCGCAAATACCAGTATATGGCCAAGGACCGCGACGGGCGCGACGTGTTCCTCGCCGACTCGGGCTACGTGCTGCAAATGGCACAGCAAGACTTTGAGCACATCCGTTTCCATTTTACGAATGAATTTTAGCAATACTTTTGCCCACGAAATATTTTTCGCCTACGAATGATATATTTCTTGGCAAAAAAAATATTTCGTGGAAAAAAGAATTTCTGTTTACTCGTCTACTAAATAACACACGATGAAAGAATTTATAACCACCGAAGCCAAGGCAGAAACCGCCGTGCTCGTAGCCCTCATCACCAAGACGCAGGACGAGCGCAAGACGGAGGAATATCTCGACGAACTGGCTTTCCTTGCCGAGACCGCTGGCGCAGTAACCGTGAAGCGTTTCACGCAACGCCTGGACGGACCCAGTTCCGTGACCTACGTGGGCAAGGGTAAACTCGAAGAGATACGTGCCTATATCGAGGCGGAAGAGGAAGCCGAGCGCGAAATCGGCATGGTGATTTTCGACGACGAGCTCTCGGCCAAGCAGCTACGCAACATCGAGCGCGAACTCAAAGTAAAGATTCTCGACCGCACGAGCCTTATTCTCGATATCTTTGCCATGCGCGCCCAGACCGCCAATGCCAAGACGCAGGTGGAGCTGGCGCAATACCGTTACATGTTGCCGCGCCTGCAACGTCTGTGGACGCACCTCGAGCGACAGGGGGGCGGCTCGGGCTCCGGCGGCGGCAAAGGTTCGGTAGGTTTGCGCGGCCCGGGCGAAACGCAGCTCGAAATGGACCGCCGCATCATTCTCAACCGCATGTCGCTCCTCAAGCAGCGCCTCGCCGACATCGACCGCCAGAAAACCACGCAGCGCAAAAATCGCGGGCGGCTCATCCGCGCGGCCCTCGTGGGCTACACCAATGTGGGCAAGTCCACGCTCATCAACCTCCTCGCCAAGGCTGAGGTCTTTGCTGAAAACAAACTCTTCGCCACGCTCGACACCACCGTGCGCAAGGTCATCATCGACAACCTCCCCTTCCTCCTGGCCGACACCGTGGGCTTTATCCGCAAACTGCCCACCGACCTCGTAGACTCCTTCAAAAGCACGCTCGACGAGGTGCGCGAGGCTGATATCCTTATCCACGTCGTGGACGTGTCGCACCCCGACTTCACGGAACAGATTGAAGTGGTCAACAAAACGCTCGCCGACCTCGGCTGCTCCGACAAACCCGTGCTTCTTGTGTTCAACAAGACAGATGCCTACACGTGGGAGGAGAAAGACCCCGACGACCTCACGCCGCCCACCGAGCGCAACCGCACGCTCGACGACTTGAAGCACACGTGGATGGCACGCCTCGGCGACGATGCCATATTTATCTCCGCACGCGAGCAGACCAATATCGACAATCTCAAAGACCTTATCTACAAACGGGTGCGCGAGCTCCACGTGCAGAAATATCCCTACAACGACTTCCTGTTCAACAACTACGATGCCGAAGGCAACGTAGAGTAGCGCGGATTAATTTTAATTATCCCCAAATCTCCATGATTTCTTTCACGCTTTCATTCATTGCCCTCGTCATAGGGTATTTCGTTTACGGGCGTATCGTGGAACGCCACTTCTCGCCCGACTTTTCACGCCCCACGCCGGCCGCTGCCCACAGCGACGGCGTGGATTTCATTAAGTTGCCCACGTGGAAAGTCTTTATGATTCAATTCCTCAACATCGCCGGCACAGGACCTATCTTCGGCGCGATCATGGGCGCGAAGTTCGGACCGGCGGCGTATCTGTGGATTGTGCTGGGCTGCATCTTTGCTGGCGGCGTGCACGACTACCTGTGCGGCATGCTCTCCCTGCGCCACGACGGCGCGGGCGTGCCCGAAATCGTGGGACGCTACCTCGGACGAAAGGCACGCGGCGGCATGCTCGTCTTCTCCGTGTTCCTGCTGCTTATGGTGGGCGTGGTCTTCGTGTTCAGCCCCGCGCTGATATTGGGGCAGATGTGCGGCACGCAACCCGCCGTCTGGGTGTTTGCCATCTTCGCTTACTACATCCTGGCCACGATGCTGCCCATCGACAAAGTCATCGGACGCATCTATCCCCTCTTTGCCTTTTCCCTTATCTTCATGGCCGTAGCCCTTATGGCGGTGCTCTACATCAAGATGCCCCAACTGCCCGAACTTTGGAACGGGCTGCACAACATGGGTACTGCTACCGACCCCGGTTTCACCGAGCAAATCTTCCCCTGCCTCTTCATCACGATTGCCTGCGGTGCGTTGAGCGGTTTCCACGCCACGCAAAGCCCGCTCATGGCGCGGTGCATCGACAGCGAGCGGCACGGCCGCGCCGTGTTCTACGGCGCAATGATTACCGAAGGCCTCGTAGCATTGGTATGGGCCACGGTGGCAATGTATTTCTTCTACAACGCGCCTGAAAGCGGCTACGCGCTGATTGACGGACCGGGCAACCAAGGCTTCCACACCGCCGCCCCCGCCGTCGTGACGCTGGTTTGCCAAGACTGGCTCGGCATTGCTGGCGGCATCTTGGCAGTTCTGGGCGTCGTGGCTGCGCCGATTACGAGCGGCGACACGGCATTCCGCAGTGCGCGCCTCATCATTGCCGACTTCCTCCACCTTCCCCAGCGTGCCATCGCCAAGCGCCTGCAAGTATGCCTGCCGCTCTTTGCCGCCGCCATCGTGCTCCTGCTGTGGCAGATAGAGGACAAAGACGGGTTCAACATCATTTGGCGTTATTTCGGCTGGGCCAATCAGTCGCTCGCCGTCTTTGTGCTTTGGGCGGCCACGGTATATTTTGTGGAAAAAGGGCGTTCGTGCCTCATCACGCTCTTCCCCGCGCTGTTCATGACCGCCGTGTGCTCGTGCTACTTCTTCGTGTCTCAGCAAATGCTCGGCCTGCCGCTGCCCATAGGCTACGCCCTCGGCTTCTGCCTCACCGCCGCCATCGGCGTGCGCTTCGCTTTTTGGAAGAACGTTTGTGCAAGGTGAGCGCAGAGGCCAAGCTTGCTTGGACTATGCCGAGCCGCAGCCAAAGGTGCATTTATATGAACGTTTGTGCAAGGTGAGCGCAGAGACCGACAAACTTGTTTGATCAGGCTATGCCGAGCCGAAAATGTCAAGAAAAGGTGCATTTGTATGAAAGGTCGTAATAATATCTAATTATGCATTTTTCTCCCCACCGCCATTGCTCCGAAACCCTGCGCATCGGCCTGCCCATTGCTATCGGTCAGGTTGGGGTGATTATTCTCGGATTTGCCGACACGATGATGGTGGGACGCTACGCCACCTCCGCTTTGGCGGCCGCCTCGTTCGTGAACAATCTGTTCAACCTCGTCACCATGCTCCTCCTGGGCTATTCCTACGGACTTACGCCCTTAGTGTCGGGCTGCCTCGGCAGGGGCAGCGCACGCAGCGGCGGCAGCGTGCTGCACACGGCCTTGCAGAGCGGGGCGAGCTTCACGGCACTCATCATGCTCCTCTGCGCAGCCGTGTTCGTCTTGCTGCCGTGGCTCGGACAACCCGCTGAACTCCTGCCGCTCATCCGCCCCTACTTTCTCCTCATGCTCGCCTCGATGCCCTTCGTGATGCTGTTCAACCTCGTGCGGCAATTCACCGACGCGTTTACCGACACCGCGGCGGGCATGTGGGTGCTGCTCATCGGCAACGCCTTCAACATTCTGCTCAACTACCTGCTGATTTACGGCATCGGCCCTTTCCCCGAATGGGGACTTACGGGCGCGGGCGTTGCCACGCTTTCCGCACGCATCTTCATGGCACTTGCCATCTGCGCCTACGTGTGGCAGGACCGCCGCTATCGGCAGGCGCGACTTGGACTGGCGGCCGTACGCCCTACCCCGTCGATGCGCCGCACCATGCACAGGCAGTCCGTGCCCGTGGCCTTGCAGCTCGGCATGGAGACCGGCGCGTTCACCGCCAGCTGCATCATGGCAGGCTGGCTGGGCGTTACGGAACTGGCGGCCTATCAGGTGATGGTCACCATCGGCACGCTCGGATTTTTGGTGTATTACAGTTTCGGCGCGGCGATGAGCATCCGCATTGCCGGTTTCATCGGTGCGGGCAACCTCGCCGCCGTGCGTCCCGCCACGCGTGCCGGCGTAGTGCTGTTGCTTGCTTCTGCCACGGTGGCGGCGGGCGTATTTCTCGGTTTCGGCGACAGCCTTTTGCGGTTCTTCACCAGCGATGAAGCGGTTTTGGCTATGGCAGCCACGCTGCTCTTCCCCCTTGCGCTCTACCAGTTTGCCGACAGCATGCAGACGTGCTATGCCAATGCCCTGCGCGGCACGTCGCACGTGGTTTCGATGATGTGGATAGCCTTCGTCAGCTACATCTTGGTCAACATTCCCTTGGGCTATCTCCTCGCCTTCCCCCTCGGCTTCGGCATTCGCGGCCTCTATTTCGCCTTTACAGGCGGCCTGCTTTGTGCCGCCGTGCTTTACGCCTCGCGCTTCTATAAGGTTTTAGGAAAATTGCATTAAAGCGCATCGCTTCTTTCGGAGCTTTGACACAATCTGTCCGAGAAAGAATTCTTTCTCGGACAGATTTTTTTGATTTTCCCCTTTATATTTCTCACTTTTTCCGAGATATTTTTTATTTGCTTGCTGACATTTTTTCCTGTCATATAAGATAGTTTTTGTTACAAAGTTTGTAACACGTATTACAAAGTTTGTAATACGTGTTAGAAAGTTTGTAACGGCCGTTACAAACTTTCTAACAAACTTTTTCTTAGCAGATAGTAAAAAAATTCAAGGAGAAAGAAAAAAATATCTCGGAGATAGTAAAAAAGATCTCCGAGATAATGCGCGGCTTGTCGAAGCGCACCACGCTCACAAGCGGATGCACCGTTTCAAAGCCGTAGAAATTCGTTGAACTGCCGGATGGAGTTATAATAAATCTCTTTCATAATCGGGAAAGTTAGCGGGTTTTACTGATTGTCAAAGGACAATGCAAGGTTACGCCTGTAAAATCCATCCGAAATTTACCAGAACTTTGGGAAAAGTTACCATTTTTGAGATTTTTTGCGGGTGCGGCATGAAATTATAACCTGAGCAAGAGGATTTTATTGCTTAACTTTGCATACCTAATCCCCTTAATCTTATTAGAAACATGACCGTCACGATTATTATCCTTTGTCTCTCGGCCATTTTGTTTGTCAACGGCCGCATTCGCTCTGACCTCGTCGCCGTGTGTACGGCACTCTCGCTCGTGCTTTGCGGCATCTTGTCGCCCGAGGAAGCATTGGCGGGCTTTGCCAATCCCATTGTCATCATGATGGCAGGCTTGTTCGTCGTGGGAGAAGGCATTTTCAGTACGGGACTGGCGGGGCGCGTAGGACATAAGATAATGGGACTGGCCGGCGGCAACGAGACGCGGCTCTTTGTGCTCGTGATGCTCGCCACCTCGCTGGTCGGGGCATTTGTGAGCAACACGGGCACCGTGGCGCTGATGCTCCCCATCGTGGTGAGCCTGTGCCGCGCCGCAGGGTTCTCGCAGTCGCGCCTGCTGATGCCGCTCGCCTTTGCGGGCAGCATGGGCGGAATGCTCACGCTCATCGGCACACCGCCCAACCTCATCGTGCGCGATGCGCTGGTGCAGGCGAGTTACGCGCCGCTGGGGTTCTTCTCGTTCGCGCCCGTTGGCATATTGTGTATCGTTACGGGCATACTCGTACTCCTGCCGCTCACACGCCGCTTCCTGAAAGGCAATGGTCAAACGGCGACGAAGCCTTCGGGGAAATCGCCCGTTCAACTGGCGGAAGAGTATAAGCTCACGCAGGGACTGACGCGCCTCGTCATCGAGGCGGGGTCGCCTTTTGCGGGGAAAACGCTGCGCGAACTCGACGTGTACGGCCGTTACGGCATCACCGTGTTTGAAATACGCCGCACCTCGCAGACTGGCGGCGGTGCCGTGAAGCGCGTGGAACAATTCACGCTCGCGGAAACGGCTCTCAGCGAAGGCGACCAGCTCTTCCTGAGCGGCACACCGCAAAGCGTGGAACTCCTCGCGGCCGAAAACCGACTCAAAATCACCAAACCGAAGAAAGGCGGCAACCTGCACTTCTATGATATCGGCTTGGCCGAAATCCTCGTTCTTCCCTCCTCCTCACTCGTGGGGCAAAGCGTGGCGGAAGCCGCTTTCCGCGAGCAGCACGGACTGAACGTCTATGGCGTGAAGCGCCACGAGCAACATATTACCTCCAACCTCAAAGACCTCAAGCTGCATGCCGCCGACATTCTCTTGGTGCAAGGTCCCTGGAGCAACATCGCGCGGCTGAATAGGGACGAAGGGCGCGAGTGGGTCGTTATCGGGCAGCCCGAGAAACAGGCAGCACGCATCACGCTCGACTACAAAGCCCCCTTGGCGGCTTTTATCATGGTGGCGATGGTTGCCGTGATGGCTTTGCCATTCATTCCCGTGGCGCCCGTCACGGCTGTAATGCTGGCGGCAGTCGCCATGGTGTTTACGGGATGCGTACGCAGCGTGGAGGCGGCATACAAGAGCATCAACTGGGAAAGCATTGTGCTCTTCGGCGCAATGCTCCCCATGTCTACGGCATTGGAAAAGACGGGCGCATCGTCTGCCATATCCTCCGGCCTCGTGGCAACTGTGGGCGATGCCGGGCCCTACGTGCTGCTCGCCGCTATCTACCTGGCGACCTCCGTCATGACCTTCTTCATTTCAAATACCGTCACCGCCGTACTCATGTCGCCCATCGCCCTCGCAGCGGCTACGGCACAGGGCGTGAGCGCGGTGCCCATGCTGATGGCTGTGACGGTAGCGGCAAGTATGTGTTTCGCCTCTCCGTTTTCCACTCCTCCCAATGCCCTCGTAATGTCGGCGGGCGGCTACCGCGCCATCGACTATGTGCGTGTTGGTTTGCCCTTACAAATCTTCACGGCCATCGTCATGATCATCGCCCTTCCCCTCCTTTTCCCTTTCTAAATATATATCCCAGCGCAATTTCCGCCCGATAATAGCAGAAAGTTGCAGGCAATTTGCAAAAAATTGCTTTTCCCCTTGTTCATATCGGCAACAATGCCTACCTTTGCACTCGCTTTTAAGCAATAAAGGTTTGATTCGCTAGCTCAGCTGGTAGAGCACAACACTTTTAATGTTGGGGTCTTGGGTTCGAGCCCCAAGCGAATCACTTCTTTTGAAACTTCAAAAGGCTTGCACGGTAATACGGGCAAGCCTTTTATTTTTGCAGAACTCTGTGTTTTGGCGGTTTGTCGGTGATTTGCCTCAATGCTCTTTCCATAGCCCGGGATAGAAGGCCATGAGCAGGCCGAAGATTTCAAGACGGCCGATGAGCATTAGCGCAGACGTGATCCATTTTGCAGCATCGGGCATCGCCGCCCAGGAATATGCCGGGCCGTAGGCACCGAGTGCGGGTCCCGCGTTGCCCATTGCAGAAACGGCGGTGCTGATTGCCTCCATGAAGGGCAGGCCCATGGCCATGAGCAGCAGCCAGCCTAAGAAGAGACACGTCATGTAGCTGACTATGAAGACAAGCACGGTGGTAAGGATGCGCGGCTCCATGATTTGGCCCGATACCTTTAAGGGCAGTATGGCGCGGGGGTGCAAAATCTGGCGGAACTGGTTGCGGATGGCGCGGAACGCTATCAAGAGGCGCATGTTCTTGACGCCACCGCCCGTCGAGCCGGTGCAGCCGCCCGCCACCATGGCAAAGAGCAGCAAAAGCCAGGTGAATTGCGGCCATTGGGCGTAATCGTCGGTGGCGAAACCGCAAGAGGTGTGTAGCGAAACCACTTGGAACAAAGCAGCGCGCACGGCCTTTTCCACATCATATTGGTTGATGAAGATGAGGGAAAGGGAGATGACGGCTGTCAAAATCAACACAGATTTCATGTACCAGAGCAACTCGTCGTCGCGAAAGAGGGTGCGGAAACGGCCTTTGAGGGCAAGCACGTAGAGGGGGAAGCTGACAGCGGAGATAAACATGAAGACCGTGATGACGTACTCGATAAACGGCGAGTTCCAGTAGGCAACGCTGGCTTGCTTCGTGGAGAAGCCGCCCGTGGCGGTGGTGGTGATGGCGTGGCACACGGCGTCGAATGGTTCCATGCCGCCCACCCACAGCAGCACGCCTTCGATGCAGGTGATGACGATGTAGAACGAGCCGATGTAGCGTGCCATTACGGCCACTTTCGGGTGGACTTTGATGTGCTTCACGCCAGTGGCCTCGGTCATGAAGAGCAGTTGCCCGCTGCCGCCGAAGATGGGCAACAGCGCCATACTGAAGAACACGATGCCGAGGCCGCCGATCCATTGCGTGAGGCTGCGCCAGAAGAGCATGCCGTGGGGCAGGGCTTCGATGTTGTCGAGAATGCTTGCGCCCGTGGTGGTAAAGCCCGACATGGTTTCAAAGAAGGCGTCGGTCACGCTGGGGATATAGTTGCCCAGGCGAAAGGGCAGCATGCCGAGCAGCGTGAAGAGTATCCACGAGATGCCCACAATGAGGTACGCGTCGCGCCGCCCCATCATCTTCATGGCTTTTCGTCCATAGAGCATCAGCCCCAAGCCGCAGGCCACCGTAATCAGTATGGAGTATAGAAAATAAATGGCATCGCCTTCCTTGTAAATCAGCGACACGCCGCCGGCTATGCCCAGCAACACTGCCTCGAAGAGCAGCAGGACGCCGAGCACGCGCGCCGTCATTTTCAGGTTGATCAAGCCTTCGCGGCAAAGTTCTGCGGATATATTTTTAGAGAATGAGTGCATAAGCGTTATTTCTTATCTCTGTTTATCAGATAGATGCCCAGCGCGGCCAGTCCGCCCGCGAGGAGATATTTCGCATAAAAGGTCTCGCCGAGGCAGAGGCAGGAGGTCACCGCGCCCACCACGGGGATAAGGCTGTTGTAGATAGCGATTTTGCCCACGGGATTGCAGGTGAGGAGTTTGTTGTAGAGGGCAAACGATACGGTGGAGATGAACACCAGCCCCATAAACACGAGCACGCCGGCGAGGTTGAGGCTGACGGGCGGTTCGTGCATCAGCAGTCCCGGAATGACGAGCATCGCGCCGCCGAAGAGCAGGCTGTAGCCCGTGCCGACAAACACGTTCACTCGCTGCCCCAAGCCGCGCGTAAGCAGTCCGGCGAAAGCGGAGCAGAGGGCGTTGAGGATTATCATGCCGTCGCCCATAAAGGTGAAGCTGCCCGAGGCTGCGCCGTTGAGGTTAAGTGCCAGCAGTCCCGCTATGCCCACGGCGCAGCCCGCAAGTTTGCGCGGGGTGAGACGATCTGACTTGAAAAACAGGCAGGCCAGTATCACCACGGCAAATGTCCCGAGGGAATTGAGAATGGCTGCGCGTGCGCCTTCGCTGTGCGACAGGCCTATGTAAAAGAAGGCGTAATGCAGCGAAGTGTTCAGCAGGGCATAGAGCAAAATATACCAAGCATCGGCCTTGCGCCGCAGCTTGAAATCGAGCCGCTTGCCGCCGGCGAGCATCAGGATGATTAGTCCCGAGAGGGCGAAGCGCAGTCCGGCAAACACCATCTTCGACCCCGTCATTTCGGGCGTGATGCTAAGCGCTCCGAAGCCCATTTTGATGAGCGGGTAAGCCCAGCCCCACAAAACGGCGCACGTGAGCGCAAGTATTGCCACCCAGAGAGGGTGCTGGAAAACGGAGATGCCGTCGCGTTTCATATATTCCGTATAAGCAAAGGGGCGTATCGCGCAATACGCCCCTTTTATAGTGATAATCTTCTATGATTTACTCAGCCTTTTCCTCTTCAGCCTCAACGAAATCCGTGCAGCCGCCGGCCACGAGGATATTATACCATTGAATGAGCTTGCGGATGTCGGAGAAATGCACGCGGTCGCGGTCGTAGTCGGGCACGACGGCTGCCATAAAGTCTGCCAGTTCTTCGTTTGTGGCTTCTTTGTAGTTCACGCTGGTTGCCTTTCCGCCTTCGTGCTGCTTGATGGCGTCGAAGATTTCCATGAGGGGGCGGTCTTCGCCTTCGGTGTACATGGAAACTTCATTGAGGGCGGTGACGCGGTCGCGCGCGCCTGCCGGCATACGCTTCTTTTGCGCGTCGATGCTTTCTACGATGAGCATACCTCTACCTTGGGAAATCAGACGGTATAAACCGGGGCGGCCTGCAATGGCCAGGATTGTGTCCTTCATTGTGTGTGTGATTTGTGATTTGATTGTTGATATTAAGTAGGGGCGCATGGCAAAACGCCCTCATAACGTCATTTTCTGACCGTTGTTATTTTCTCCAAAAATTCTTCAAGCAACTGCCGCGTGTCCTCGCCGCCCGCGTTGGGCAGCACATAGTCGGCACGCCGCGCCTTTTCTTCTTCGGGCATTTGCAGCCCGATCCATTTTAGGGCGCACGCCTCGCTGATGTTGTCGCGCCGCATCACGCGCTGCAGACGCACGTCAAGGGGGGCGCTGACCAGCAGGCTGCAATCTACGAAACGGTCGAAGCGGGCTTCGAAAAGCAGGGCGCATTCCATAAACACCGCACCGGCATGCCTTTCGGCAAATGCCGCAAACGCCTGCGCCACCCTCGGATGCACCACTGCGTCTACCTGGGCGGCGGCTTCGCGCCCTTTGCAAAGATGCGCGGCGAGCACGGGTTTCGCCAGCGTGCCGTCGGGCGCATAGACTTCTTCGCCGACAATCTGCCGCAGGGCGGCTTTCACTTCCGCATCGCCGCGAATGATGCGCTTGGCCTCGTCGTCGCAGTAGAACACGGGATAGCCCATTTCTTCCAACAGCCGGCACACGTGGCTCTTGCCGCTGCCTATGCCGCCCGTCACGCCTATCTTTATCCGCTTCTCCTGCATCGCTCAGTTCGTTTCAGATGCCTCGCCCTCGGGGATTTCTTCGATGATATACTCCACGCTCTCGGGCTGGATGCGCACATGCGACACGCCGGGCGGCACGGATTTCAGCGCGAGGCGGCAAGAGGAAGACTTGCTCGCCACGAGCTCTTCGTATTCCAAAGATATGGTGAAGTTGGCGGCGGTGATGCTGCGGTACATGCCCATGCTCACTTGGAACGTTACGTTTACTTGCGTGGGAAACGTGCGGAGCTGCTTCGTGGCGGGGAAGTTGGCCTGCCGTACGGGCACTTGCACCGTCTTTTCTACCAATCTGTCCACGCAGAGCATCACCTCCGTCTCGGCGGGCACGAACTTCGCGCCGCGCACGTGGTCGAACGGTGCTTTCTGCACTACGGTGTCGGTCATGGCCGTGAGGTTCAGCGGGTGCACATAGGCCGCCGTGATGGTGTCGAGCAGGGTGCGCGAGGCATAGACCAATACGCTGTCGGGCTTGAGGTGAATTTCGGTCAGCGAGTGGGTCTCGTCGGGGCGGTACACGCCTTGCAGCCGCACGGGCACCTTGCGGCACAGGCCGTAGTTGTAGTAAAATTCGAGGTTGTCGGGCCTCGCCGCCACAAGGCGCGTGCCCTGATAGAACTGCGACGAGATTTGCTTCAGCACGTCCGACACGGGAATGACCACGTGCCCGGTGGCGTTGGCGTAGGTGGCGAAGTCGATGACGATGGGCGTGAAATCCTTGCCGTAGGCATAGTCAAGGAGTACAATGCCTCGGTCGGCGAGCGTCACATGCACCGCCTCGGGCAAATCTGTCGTCACCACTACGCCCTTAGGTACGCCGCGCAGTTCCACAGGTATGGCAAACTCGCGCTCGTAACTCTCATTGAGGGCCTGGAAAAACCAGAAGACGGTAGAGAGACAGAGAAAAAACAGAAAAATCAAAGCCTGCTTGTCCCACATTCGGGAAAAGCAAACCTTGATTGTCCGTTTTATGTCGGTAAAACCGGTCATCGTTTCGTGGCGGCGCGAGGGCCGACGGAAGAGGTTATTTCTTCTCGGCCAAAGGATTGATGGCGCTCTTGGCGAACTTCATCTTAACGCCCGTGGCCACTTCAAGCGTCACGGTGTTTTCGGCCTCGTCGATGCTGCGCACCGTGCCGTAGATGCCGCCGATGGTCACAACGTCCTGACCTACGGACAGTGCCGAGCGGAACTTCTCGATTTCCTTCTGCTTCTTGTTTTGCGGACGGATCATGAAGAAATACATGATGGCGAAGAGGGCTACCATCATAAGGATCATGGACATGCCGCTACCGCCCTGTGTTTGGGCTTGCAATAAATAAAGAGTCATGGTCTTGGGGAATGTTTGGGCGCAAAGGCTGCGCCCGATTATTGATTAGTGAATAATATTATCTCGTTTTGTTCACGATGCCCTGCTCGTGGAGGTTCTTCACGATGCCGTCGAGCATGCCGTTGATGTAAGAGGCGCTTTTGGGCGTGCTGTACACCTTGGCGATGTCGAGATATTCGTTGAACGTGACGCTCAGGGGAATGGTGGGGAAGGTGAGTATCTCGGCGAGGGCGATTTGCATGATGATGACGTCCATCACGGCGAGGCGGTTGAACTCCCAGTTGCGCGTGTTGTCGCGAATGAAACCGCGCAACTCGGCGTCGCGCGTAAGCGTGGCGTGGAAGAGGTCCTGCGCAAAGCGGCGGTCGTCGTCGGAACTGAATTCTGGCAGCAGGGGCATTTCCTCGTTGCTCTCTTCCGTGAAGCGCTTGATGGTTTTCAAGACGAACGAGTCGATGATTTCCTTGTCGTCGTTCCAATAGAGGCTGTGGTCTTCGAGCATGGAGTCGATGTCCTCATTGTCGCAGATATACGTTTTATAGAATTTGCGGATCAGTTCGCGGTCGGCGGCGAAGGAGAAATCGGCCTTGTCCACATAGAGCCCGAAGATGTCGCTGTCGATAAAGTCGGAGTAGAGGCGTTTCACGAGATTTTCCTCCTCGTCCCAGGCAGCCTTCTGATTTTCTATGTATTCGTTGAGTGCCTTGTTGCTTCTGAGCAGGAGGAGCAACTTGTTGCCGGCAAGGATTTGGTCGGTTGAATTGTTTGAGACTGCGCCGCTGCGCTGCTCTCTCGCGAGGCGCTGCTCGTTGCGCCGCGCGGCGTACTTTTGGATTTCCACGAGCAGGCTCAGGAGATAGAGATACAGTTCGTAAGCCTTGCTCATGCTGAAATTGAGTTCCTTTTCAGCAACGTCCAAAGATTTACCCTCGTTTTGATAGAACGAATAAGTCAGCTGAACCACTTTCAGCCTGATCATTTCTCTGTTTATCATACTGTTTTATAAACTTTCATAGAAGATAAGCGGTGCAAAGTTACGCTTTGCCGCCCGATGGGCAAAATAAAAGCCGTGATTTTCTTATAAGATAAGGTTGAAATGTCAGGTCGGCGGGAGCAATTTTTAGCGTAACGGCAGGCAATCTTTTTGCAAGCAGAGAAACAGATATATCGGGGCTTATGTTTATATTTGCAGTGGCACTGCTGCCATTATAATATATATGTTGTCATGAAGAAAAATGAGATTTATACCGACGAGCAGCGCACATACATATTGAAAAAGTTTGTGCAGACGTTCCTGCCGAAGGTGCCTAAATACCACCGCAACATGGCGAACGAACTACACCATGTGTCTACGACTACCACACGCCTGATGAAGCGTCTCTTCGGCCTGCACACGGATTTCGCGGAGATGTCAGCCATTTTCCAAAGCATGGGCTACGCTTTCTTCACGCGCGAAGGCGTTTACAACCCCAAGACGCAGCGCGTCACGGTGATGCGGCGCGGCAGCCTCTTTGCAAAAGGCACGGAAATCGAGCAGCCCGACGTCGACTTCCTCTACGTGAACGTCAATGCGCAGACCGTGCGCATGCTCCGCCTCTGCACCATCCCCACCCCGCCCAACACGAGCGAGGACAAGGTGGACGACCTCGATTATATGAAGCAACTGGTCGAGAAATTCCAAAAGCGCATCATTGCCGAAATGCAAACGCCGCTGTTTTTAGATGTCGAGGAAAAATGAGGATATAAAAAAGGGTTGTGCCGTCATGGCGCAACCCTTTTATTTTCTGATTGCCGATGCTCACCGCTTTGGGCTTCTATCCAAAGCGCGAGGGCGTAAAGATAATCGGACAGGCGGTTGAGATAAGGCAAAGCAAACGGATTGCGGCAACCGGTAGCGCAGACGCGACGCTCGGCACGGCGGCACACGGTGCGGCACACGTGGCATTGGGCCGCAAGCACGCTGCCGCCGGGCAGCACGAAACCGCCGAAACTTGCGCCGCGCTCGGCGTCGAGACGGTCTATGGCATTTTCCAAATCCTTTATGTCGTTGCCATTCGGTGCGTCCTCAATCTTTTTTGCACAAGCCACGTCTGCGCCGACGGCAAAGAGCAAATGCTGGGCGCGGCGCAGCGGAGCGGCAATGCCGTCGCCGCCGTCGGCTACCCGTTCGCACATCTCCGCCAAGAGCAGGCCGATGTGGCTGTTCAGTTCATCGAGCGCGCCAACCGCCTCAATGCGCGGTGCACTCTTGTCTGTGCGCGTGCCGTCGGCAAGGGACGTGCGCCCTTGGTCGCCGCCGCGCGTGTAAAGTTTTGCCATCTAATAATAGTTGATGATATAATCCTGCTTATTAAGCCGCTCTTCAAAAAAGGCAATGCCGAAATCGTAGAGGTCAAACGTGACGCGCACGGCCTTCTGCCCGATAAAATCCTGCCAAGCCTTGCGTCCCTTGCCGTGAATGCCGCCCGCCAGGAGGACAAAAGCATCGCCGCGCTGCCGTAACAAGGAGGGCAGGGCTTTGCAGGCAATATTTTCGGCAAACACCATATCGCAACGCCCGCCTTGCAGGGCTTCCGCCCATTTGTCTGCCTCAGCCTCTGCTGGCAAAGCGATGAAGCGGCAAGTGGGCACGGCGGCTTTGAGATATTCCAGCGCGAGCGCGTCGAGTCCGAGCACGGCGCAGAGGCGCGGGTGGCGATGGTTGGCGAGGCGGAAGAGCAGGCGATAGTCCTTCTCACGCAGCAGCGGCGCGGGAGCGGCGAGGAATTGGCGGCGTAGCGCGGGATAGGCATAATAGGCTCCGCGCTCGTAGATGACGTTTGCTACGAAATTGTAGGCAAACGGCGAATGGATGCCATAGCCCCGGCGATGACGGAAACGATGCAGCCAGCGCAAGGGGCGGCGCACCATATTTTTTCTATTTACAAAGGGCAAGCGCATTGAGGTTTTACTTTACTTCACAGGCAAAAGTAGATGCCGGCAGCCCGGCAGCGTTTACGAGATTGGCGCGGGTGAATGGCTGCCAGCCGTAGCGCACGGCGGTCGGTGCAGGCACTTGGGGCGAGCGCAGCACAACGCCATCAGGACGCGCCTCTGCGGAGGCAGGATAGAATTTGCCGTCGTTTCCCGCCAATTCAAAACCTATAATCTTTTTGCCCGAGGCAGGGTGCAGCCCGTTGCCGTAATCGAAACTTACCGCAACTGCATCTTTCTGCAAACAAGCCGCACGCACCATCGGACCGCTCGGCACTACGTCGTGAAAGCCATACACGCGGTGGAGGGCTGATGCCGCGAGCCGCTCGCCCACCTCGCGCTTGTGCGTGGGGTGTACGTTGAGCGAGTCGCCGAGGTCGGAGCAGACGCTCATCCAAACGTTTGTGTTAGCCTCTGCCAACTTGCGCTGGCTGTCGCGAAAGGCGGGCCAAGTGGGGCGCGTGGAGATACTGGAAAGTTGCACGAAGAGGAAGGGCAAGTCTTCGCCGCCCGTTTCGAGCGTGTTGCGCCAACTTTGTAGCAGCAGGGGGAACAGCCGCTCGTGCGTGGCAATGTCTTGCGCGTTCGACTCACCCTGATACCACAGCACGCCGCGCAGGGCGTAACCCTGCCAGGGGCGCAGGCCGCAGTTGTAGAGATAGGCGGGCATGTAAGGGTGCAGTTGCCGTTCGGAAACGGCTTTCGCGCAATTTTTTGCAACGCGCTTCCGCGCCCATTCCATGATTAGGGAGTTATCGGGGAAGTCGTCGAGGATTTCCTTGAAATTGGTTTGCAGCGTAAGGCTGTCAATCCACGCCTCGCAGGTGGCGCCGCCCACGGCGTTGCAGATAATGCCCACGGGGCAGTGGAGGCTGTCGGCCAAAACGCGGGCAAAGTGGTAGCCGATGGCTGAAAACTCTTTGACGGCGGCGGCCGTGGACTGCTGCCAGCGGGTGGGGCGCAAATAGCGCAGGCGGTTCACCTCTTCTAATTCTTCTTCGCTCCACTCCACCGCGAACGGCTGGAAACGCGCCCGCTGATTATAAATATGTATCAGGGGATGCCGGGCGGCATCTTTGAGGTCGGCGGCAACCGTGGCGGTTTCGCTGACGGTAAGTTCCATATTCGACTGCCCCGAAGCGAGCCACACCTCGCCCACATAGACGCTGTCGATGCGGTGCGCGAGGTTGCCGGCCTTTATTCTCAATTCAAACGGGCCGCCTGCCCTGCCGGCACTGAGGCAAACCTCGAAACGGCCGTCGGCATCGGTCTGCGCGGCATACTGCTCGCCGCGCCATTCCACGGCAACGCTTGCAAATGCCTGTCCCGCCGTGCCGCGCAACGGGAACACCCTGCCGCGCTGCATCACCATGCCGTTGGAAACCATCGGCGGCACGTCGATACGCGCCGCCTCTTGCGCAGAGGCAGCAAGGAAACAAGCGAAGCAAAGCGCAGAAACAAGGCGCGAAAGGTTTGAAAAGAGAACAGGCATTTTTATATGTTTATTAGTAGACGAGTTTACAAGGAAATTTTCGTGCAAGCGAGAGCAGAGCCGAACTTGTTCGGGCTATGCCGAGTGCAGCCGAAAATCTCAAAGAAAACGAGTAGACGAGATAGAAATGTTTTGAGTATACGAGTTTCATGTCTTGTTTACTTGTATACTCGTTTACTTGTTTACTAAATCGTTTCATTACTCGCCGTACCATTCGCCTTCATCGTCAGTGGCGTTTTCGTCTTTCTCCTCATTCATTTGCTCCAACTGCTCGGGCGTGTACTCGTCCTCGTAATGCTGCTCGATAGGTTCGATATCCTCAACCGGCAATTCGGGGTCGAGTTCGGCAGGCGCAAAGGTCTGTTCGTAGAAAGCGGCATAATCGTCAAAGCTATAGAACGTGCCGAGCATCTTGAGGTTTTCCTCCGAAATAAGCACCACGCGACCCTTGCCCATCAGTTCGCGCAGCGCGGCATCTTCGTGGGCGCGCAGGGCGTAAGCGTGCGCCTCGTCCAGAGAGTTGAAGCCCGTGATGCGGAACTGCGTCAGGCCCTCGTCGTGGACAAACGACATGTCGAAGCCGCGCGCCATGAAGGTGGAGAAGTTGAACCGCGCCATTTCGTAGAGCAAGCGGTTGTCGGATATCGAGTCGGCAGGATAGGCAAGGATAAAGACAAACGCCGCGTTGCGCTCGGGCGAGAGGGCTCGCTGCTGCGCGGCATCTCCGCTGATAGAGTCGCTCAGCGCCGTGCGGCGGCTCCACAGAGAAGTGAGGTCGTAACCGCCCGTTCCCAAGGCGCGCCCGCTTTCAAGACCGCGCACAATCATGCCCGCCATGTCGCTCACGTCGCTCTTCGGGTAGTCGCGCACGAGGTCTTTCAACTCCGTGATCAGTTGCTTCGTGTCGGCCGTGGCCAAACGGCTGAGCGCATGCACGAAGATAAACTTCGGGCGGTTCAGCCCCATCGGGAACTTCGTCGTGCTAAGGCGATAGTTGTGCCCAACGGTCGCCGTGTCGCCTTGCGTGTACGCCGTGTAGGCGGCGGTATAGAGCGAGTCTTCTATTTCCTTTCCGTAACGCGCGGTGCGCTCGTAGTCGGGCGCAGTGATGGTGCGCGTGGTCTTTCCCTCGGGATATTCCGCCGCCATGCGCCGCCTCGTGGCATCGGCCATATCACGCCGTCCCGCCCGCGAGTATAGCAGGAAGAGCTGATAAAGCGCGTCCTCCATTTGCTCAAAGTCCTTGTAATTATTTACCAGCCTTTCGAGCGTTTCGGCTGCGAGGGGGAAGTCTTCCAAATCGTCCTTCTCAATCACGCCCGCATTGTAAAGACCGTCTTTGATAATCGCATCGGAAGCTTCGACGGCTTCGGGAGTGAAGGGGATTTGTTTTATATAATATTCTCGGCGGTGCGGGTCGTCCTCGGGCGCGAGTTCTGCCTGCGCGGTGTCTGCCGGTTCCTCCGTGATGCCCAGTTGCTCAAGACTGTCGCGCACGGCCTGCAAACTGTCGTCGGCGGCGTAGTCGAAGCCTTCGGCATCGTCCATAGCAAGAACCGTGCGGTTGGAACGCCGCCAGTCGTCCTCGTTCTTGCGCTTGCCCCATTTCTTCTGGAAGTCCTGCTTGCCCTGCATTACCGTCATGGGATTGTAGAAATACCAAAGGTCGGACTGCTGCTGTGGGTTTTGCATCTGCGGCGGACGGTTGTCCTGCCGCGTGCCTGCGGCGCGGTTGTCGGCATCGATTTCCGAGGCGCGGGCTTCGGCGGCAGAGTCGGCCTTGGCGCGGCGCTCCTCTTCCTCCTTTTTCTTCAAAGCCTCAATCACACGGTCGATGGCCGCATTGCGCGAAGGCTCGTCCATACGGGCCAGGGCTTGCAGACTGTCTTGCAGGTGCACGGCGGAGGTGTAAGGCACGAGTTTGTCGAGTACCTTGGAGCGGCGCATCGCTTCCTCGTAGCCCTCGCGCTGCTTGTTGAGCAAGCCGATGGCCTCAGCGTAGCAACTCTGCGCTTGGTCAAACCGCCTTTGATCCCAATATATTTCGCCGAGGCGCAACACCAGCACACCTTTCTCTATGCCGCCGCGCGTGCTTTTGGCACGCCCTTTCTCGTATGCCCCAATAGCTTGCACCGTGTCGGCGAGCTGCATATAGATATTTCCTAAAGCGAAATAAACCTGATCGAGATAGTCCTTGTTGTTGTCGGACCGCGCCATGCGTTTGAGGCGGGCAATCATCTTTTTGCGTCCTGCGGCATCTCCCGAAAGCACCTCGGCCTGCAAGAGGCGGGCATTGAGTTGGGTGGCATAGGGCGGGCTGTGCTTGATGCACTTCTGCAGCGCCTTGTAAGCAAGTTTGGGTTGATTTTGGTTGTAATAGAGTTGGCCGAGCAGATAATAGAGGCGTGCGCGGTCGGCGGCGGGCACGGTTTTCACAGCCTTGGCCAAATGCGGCAAAGCCTCTTTGTAGCGCTTCTGACCTACGAGCATATCTGCCTGAGTCAGTTCTGCCACTTTGCGCAAACGCGGCGGCAGCGAGTCGCGCACGGATTTGGAAAAAGCATCTTCGGCATCGTAAAACCATCCCACCTGCGCATAGCAGCGTGCCAGCCAAAGGCGTGCCTCAGCCGCCACTTCGGGTTCGGCGGCATAGAGGCGCGTGATGTAAGAAAAGGTGGCGGCGGCTTCGAGGAACTCGCCCGTTTGGAATTGCGCCCGCCCCATCATGAGCCACGCATGTTTCAGGAAAGGATTGAACTCTTTGCGTTGCAAATAAGCCTTTTTCTTGGGCGAGAGGGTCTTGCCGGCGGCCTGCGTGGGGCGTTTCTTAATGGAATGAACCTGAATGGCTTTCTTCGATTTCGTAATCGCGGTTTCAAAATTCGACTTTCCCAAGCCGCGCGATGCCTCATTGCCCACACAGAATACGGGCAGCGTCTGCGTGAAATCGTCCTTGTTGCCCTCCTGCTGCGCCTTGATGCCCTCTTTGTAAGCCTCCTGCCCGTTGAAATAGGTGTTGAAATGGGCGTTGAAGGAGTGCCAAAAGCGGCTCAGCGACGTGTTCTTCTTCGTAGAGCACGCCGTCAGCAGCAAAAAGACGAGGGGGATATATAAAAAAGGACTTCGTTTCACGAAAACTATTTCGGAGATGTGGACAATATTATATATATAAACTTGGAAAAAGGCGTTTTATTGCCCTTGCCATGAAATAGACGGCAATCATGGTCAGCACAATCGTTGCGCCGCAGGGCAGGTCGCCCCAAAACGAAACCGCCATGCCGGCGAGGCAGCCCACCGCACCTATCAGCGCGCTCAGCCAAATCATCGAGCGGAACGTGCGGGCAAAGAGCGCGGCTGTGGCCTGTGGCACAGACAAAAGGGAAATCACCATGACGATGCCCGCAATGTGCAAGCAGCCCACAATAGTCAGGGCGGTGAACGCCACGAGCGTGTCCTCTATCAACTGCACGGGCAAGCCGCGCGTGCGGGCAAAGTCGGCGTCACACGCCACGAGTGCGATGCGGCGCCCGAAAAAGGCGAAAAAGACGAGGGCGAGCACCGTGAGCGTGCCGAGCATCGCCAAGTCGGTCTGTCCCACCGCCAGGATGTCGCCGAAAAGATAGGCGTTGAGGTCGGTCACAAAGCCGGGTGTCAATCCGGCAAACACGATGCCGACGCTCATGCCGAGCGTCCACAGCATCGCCACGGCGGCATCTTCGCGCTCGCCGCCGAGACGGCTCAGTCGCCTGATGCCAAACCCCGACAGCAGGCAGAACGCCGCCGCGCCGAGCAGGGGCGAAAACCCGAAGTACGCCCCCAGTCCCACGCCACCCAACGAGGCGTGCGCCATGCCGCCGCCCATGATGACCATGCGCCGCGTCACGACGTAAGTGCCTATCATCGAGCAAAGCACTGCGGCCAGCACAGCCGCAATCAAGGCGTTCAGGAAAAAGGGATTGTTTATGAGGGAATAAATCATGAAGTATGCGCTTAATAATTACAATGTTGCCGTCCTCCGCTCGCTCACAATCATCACCACCTCGTCTTTCAGCCCGTCGGGCAACTCCACGCCGCGCAGCGCAAGGGAGCGTACCCAGCCTGCCACCTCTTCGCTGCGCATCGTATAGAGCACATCGCGGAAAGACTCGGTTTCGGCTTCGCTGTATTGGTCGGCGGGGCGACCCCGGAAGGCATCTAATTCTTCGTCCTCGTAATATTCAATCTGCCCCTTGCTCACTGCCGCCAGCAGGCTTTCTTTCTCGCACACTTCATGCGCCCCGCAGCAACCCTCGGGTCGCGGCGCGGCTTCGGCAGCCGCCGTTTCAGCGTCTCGCTTGCCCGAGAAACGGAGCACGAGCACAAGGACGAGGCAAATCAGGGAAAGGGCTATTAAAATGTACATAAGGGAGAGTTAGAAAATGCAGACAGATGCTGCCAAAAATCCGGATAAGACTTGCCCACCACCTCGGGCGCGGCGATGCGCAGCCCCGGCAGGAGGAAGGCGCAAGGGGCAAAGGCCATGGCCATGCGGTGGTCGGCGTAGGTGTCGATAACAATGTTTTCTGGTTGCACAGGCACAGCGTTGCCATCGTAGGCGAGCGTGTCGTCGCCGTCGATTTCAATGCTTCGCCCGAGTTTGAGAAGTTCCGCTTGGAGGGCGGCGAGGCGGTCGGTTTCCTTGATGCGCAGCGTGCTCAGCCCCGTGAGGCGGAAGGGACGGCGCAGCATGGCGCACGCCACGCACACCGTTTGAGCCAGGTCGGGGCAAGTGGCCAAATCTGCCTCGTAAATGGCGGGGTCGTTGCCCGGCGCAGCGGTTTTCTGCAACAAAAGTCCGTCGGCCTGCCACTCGGCACGCACGCCCAAGGGCTCGAACAAGTCTTTCACGCGGCTATCGCCTTGCAAGCTGTCCTGCTGCAAGCCTTTGAGCAAAAGGCGGGTTTCCGCATCGGGCGTGAGCGCCGCCATTTCAAACCAATAAGACGCCGCACTCCAATCAGCCTCAACGGCAAAGCAGCCTGTCGGGGCGTAAGGCGTGGGGGCAACGACGATGGTGCGTTCGCCCTCCCACTCCACCGCAGCTCCGAAACAGCGCATCAGGGCGCAGGTCATGTCGATATAGGGACGGGAGAGAATGGTGCCGGCCAAATGCAGACGCAAACCTTTGGCAAAGCGCGGCGCTACCATCAGCAGGGCCGAAATGAACTGCGAACTCACGTCGGCGGGCAGCGTCAATTCGCCGCCCTGCGGCACGCAGCCTTCCACCAAGAGCGGCGGGCAGCCTTTCCGCTCCAGGAATGCCACGCTTGCGCCCAACGTTTCGAGCGCATCGGTGAGCGGACCTATGGGGCGCTGCTTCATGCGCTCGCTGCCCGTGAGCAGGGTGCGCCCCGGCTGTGTGGCGTAAAAGGCTGTGGCAAAGCGCATCGCCGTACCCGCAGCACCCACGTCCACCGTGCGCTGTCCGCCGATTTCACGGGCAGCCAGTGCCGCCTGCATCGCCTCGGTGTCGTCGCAGACTGCTGTGCCCGAAATATTCCAGCCCTTGCCCACACCGGCAGCCACGGCATTCATGAGGAGTGCGCGGTTGCTGATGCTTTTGGAGCGCGGCAGGTCGATCGTGCCGCGCAGCGTCGGGAGGAGGTTGAGCGATAGCATGTTCATTTGGGGCGATATTCCCTGCAAAATTATGATTTAATTCGCACATTTCTTATAAGCAAGCAGCAAAATGCAGCATGGGACGGTCAGGAGGATATGGAAAAAGCGCACGCCGCCGCATCTCAATTCCCGTGCCTCAATGCAAAGGCTTTGGATATTCCTTAAAAGTATTTGTAACTGCGGTGTATCCGTCACCATGTGCTTTATTTTCCCTTCCCCGCAATTGTAGGGAAGTAAAGAAAAGGCTGACAAGAACGCCGCCCTGCCTTGAAAAAAACGATTATCTGCCTTTCATTTTCCCGTTTTTTCTTTGCTTTTCACGCTCCATACATTATCTTTGCTCCGAAAAACGAATTATAATATATGATAATAGCCGTTTTGAGACTTTGAAACGGCATTTTTTACTTTTGATTTATGGAATATAACCACAAAGACATCGAACGGAAATGGCGCAGCAAATGGGCCGAGGATAAAACCTATCACGTTGAAGAGGATAAGGCGAAACCTAAATACTACGTGCTGAATATGTTCCCCTACCCCTCTGGCGCAGGACTGCACGTGGGACATCCGCTCGGTTACATCGCTTCTGATATTTACGCCCGCTATAAACGCTTGAAGGGTTTTAACGTGCTGAACCCGATGGGTTACGATGCCTACGGACTGCCCGCTGAGCAATACGCCATTCAAACGGGACAGCACCCCGCCAAAACCACGGAGCAGAATATTGCCCGCTACCGCGAACAACTGGACAAGATTGGCTTTTCGTTCGACTGGGACCGCGAGGTACGCACCTGCGAGCCTGGTTATTATCATTGGACGCAATGGGCGTTCTGCCAGATGTTCAACTCTTTCTACTGCGCAAAGTGCGGCAAGGCCATGCCGATTAGCCATCTCGTGGAGCGTTTTGAGAAAAAGGGTTCGGCGGGCCTGCATGCCGCCTGCGGCGAAGAACTCTGCTTTTCCGCCGAGGAGTGGAAGGCCATGAGCGAGGAAGAGAAGGACAACGCGCTGATGAACTACCGCATCGCCTATCTCGGCGAAACAATGGTGAACTGGTGCCCGCAACTCGGCACGGTGCTCGCCAACGACGAGGTGGTAGACGGCGTTTCGGTGCGCGGCGGTTTCCCTGTCGTGCAGAAAAAAACGGTGCAATGGTGCCTGCGCGTTTCGGCTTACGCACAGAGACTGCTCGACGGACTGGAAACGGTGGACTGGAGCGACTCTATCAAAGAGACGCAGCGCAACTGGATTGGCCGTTCCGAAGGTGCGGAAATGCAGTTCCGCATCGACGGTTCCGAAGATACGTTCACGATTTTCACCACCCGCGCCGACACGATTTTCGGCGTGACGTTCATGGTGCTCGCCCCCGAGAGCGAACTCGTGGGTCGCATGACCACGGACGCGCAGCGCGCTGAGGTGGAGGCTTATCTCGATGCCACGAAGAAGCGCACGGAGCGCGAGCGCATCGCTGACCGCAAGGTGACGGGCGTGTTCACCGGCTCGTATGCCGTAAATCCTTTCACGGGGGAAAAGATTCCCGTGTGGGTGTCGGACTACGTGCTGGCGGGCTATGGCACCGGGGCTATCATGGCAGTACCTGCGCACGACTCGCGCGACTATGCCTTTGCCCGCCACTTCAACCTGCCAATCATTCCGCTCATCGAGGGTGCCGACGTTTCGGAAGAGAGCTTCGACGCGAAAGAAGGCATCGTGATGAACTCGCCGCGCGAAGGTGTAGATGCCGGCGGCTTCTCGCTCAACGGCCTGACCGTGAAGGAAGCCATTGCCGCCACAAAGCGATATGTCGAAGAAAAGGGTATGGGGCGCGTCAAGGTGAACTACCGCCTGCGCGACGCTATCTTCTCGCGCCAGCGTTACTGGGGCGAGCCTTTCCCCGTATATTATAAGAATGGCCGCCCGCAACTCGTGCCCGAGCACTGCCTGCCGCTCGAGCTGCCCGAGGTGACAAAATTCCTGCCCACCGAGAGCGGCGAACCGCCCCTTGGCAACGCTACGCGCTGGGCATGGGACACGGTGAGCGAAACGGTGACGGAGAACGCGCGCATTGACAACGAGACGGTATTCCCCCTCGAACTGTCCACGATGCCGGGCTTCGCCGGTTCGTCGGCCTATTATCTGCGCTACATGGACCCGCGCAACAGCCAGGCTCTGGTAAGCCCCGAAGCAGCAGAATACTGGAAAAGCGTGGACCTCTACATAGGCGGCTCGGAGCACGCCACGGGTCACCTCATCTATTCCCGTTTCTGGAACAAGTTCCTCTTCGACCTCGGCGTTTCGGTGAGCGAAGAGCCGTTCCAGAAGCTGGTCAACCAGGGCATGATTCAGGGACGCAGCAACTTTGTGTACCGCATCAAGGACACGAACACGTTTGTATCGAAAGGCCTCGCCAAGGACTACGACGTGACGCCTATCCACGTGGACGTGAACATCGTGCAGAACGACGTGCTCGACACCGAAGCCTTCAAGGCTTGGCGACCCGAATACGCCACCGCCGAGTTCGTGCTCGAAGACGGCAAGTACATCTGCGGCTGGGCGATTGAGAAGATGTCGAAGTCGATGTACAACGTGATCAACCCCGACATGATTGTCGAGAAATACGGTGCCGACACGCTCCGCCTCTACGAAATGTTCCTCGGTCCTATCAACCAGAGCAAGCCCTGGGACTCCAACGGCATCGACGGCTGTTACCGTTTCCTGAAAAAGGCATGGAACCTTTACCATAAAGGCGACGCCTTCGCCGTGAGTGCGGACGCGCCCTCCAAGGAAAACCTCAAAACGCTGCACAAGCTGATTAAGAAGGTGACGGAAGACATCGAGACGTTCTCTTACAACACCGCCGTACCGGCATTCATGATTGCCGTGGGCGAACTCGCGCAGCAGAAGTGCGCCGCCCGCAGCGTGCTCGAACCGCTCGCCGTGTTGCTGTCGCCCTTCGCGCCGTTCTTTGCCGAGGAACTTTGGCATAAACTCGGCCATGAGGGCACTGTGTGCGACGCGGAATGGCCCGCCTTCGACGAGGCTTACCTGAAAGAGGACAGCGTGACGCTCAGCGTGTCGTTCAACGGCAAGACGCGCTTCACGCTCGACTTCCCCGCCGATGCCTCCAAGGAGCAAATCGAAAAGGAAACGCTCGCATCGGAAGCTACCGCCAAGTATCTCGAAGGCAAGCAAATCGTAAAAGTTATCGTCGTGCCCGGGCGCATCGTGAACATCGTTGTAAAGTAAACAAGTAGGGGCGCGCGGGCGTCCCTACTCTTATTATAATATTAATATGTCTGCCACAGTCAAATTTCACCCGACGTTCATGCAGGAACTGCACGACTACGTCATCATCACCCTCGGCCTGCTGTTTTACGCCGTCGGCTTCACCTGCTTTCAGTTGCCTTACGAAATCACGACCGGCGGACTTGCCGGCGCGGGCGCGGTGATATTCTACGCCACGGGCTTTCCCGTACAATACACCTTCTTTATAGTCAATATCCTGCTGCTCTGCATCGCGGTGAAGGTGCTGGGACTGAAATTCTGCCTTAAAACCATCTATGCCGTCTTTATGCTCACCTTCCTGCTCGGCTTAGTGCAGGAGGTGATGATATACATCGGGCAGCATTATCCCGAGAGTTTTGCCTACATCAACCCGCGCAGCCATCTGCCGCAGGTGGTCAACAACAATATCTTCATGTCGTGTATCCTCGGCGCGGCGATTGAGGGCATCGGCATCGGCATCGTGTTCCTAAGCAACGGTTCTACGGGTGGCACGGATATCATCGCCGCCATTATCAACAAGTATAAGGACGTGACGCTCGGGCAGATGATGATGCTCTGCGACGTGATTATCATCACCTCGAGCATCCTGTTGCCCGAAGCCACCGTGGACAAACTTCTCTACGGCTATTGCACGCTCATCATCACCAACCTCCTGCTCGACTACGTGGTAGACCGCGGGCGGCAGTCGGTGCAATTCTTAATCTTCTCGCAGAAGTACGACGAAATCGCCGCCGCCATCAACGCGACACACCGAGGCGTCACGGTACTCGACGGGCAGGGCTGGTACACCAAGCAGTCGCGCAAGGTGCTCGTGGTGCTGGCCAAAAAGAGCGAAAGCACCAACATTTTCCGCATCATTCAAAACATCGACCCTAACGCCTTCGTGTCGCAATCGAAAGTAATCGGCGTGTTCGGCGAAGGATTTGACAAGATAAAGGTTAAAGCCGACAAGAAAGAAAAACAATGAAACTCGTATTCGCCACCAACAACGCGCACAAACTCTCCGAGATACGCCACATTCTGGGTGACAAACTCGAAGTGGTGAGCCTTGCCGAGATAGATTGCCACGACGATATTCCCGAAACGGCCGACACGCTCGAAGGCAACGCCCTACTCAAGGCGCGCTACGTGCACGAACGCTACGCCCTGCCCTGCTTTGCCGACGACACGGGACTTGAAGTGGAAGCCCTCGGCGGCGGCCCGGGCGTGCATACGGCACGCTATGCCTATCCCGACCGCCAGGACCCCGAAGCCAATACACGCAAGCTGCTCGCAGAACTGGCAGGCAAGGACAACCGCCACGCCCGCTTCCGCACCGCCATTGCCTACATCGACGAAGCTGGCGAGGAGCATCTCTTTGAGGGCATCGTGAATGGTAGCATTGCAGAAGCTGAGCGCGGAACCGAGGGTTTCGGCTACGACCCCGTATTCTGTCCCGAAGAAGGCGGCGGCAAGACGTTTGCCGAACTGGGTGTGGACGTGAAGAACCGCATCAGTCACCGCGCCCGTGCTGTAGCGCAGTTTGCCAAATATCTCCTCGGGCAATAAAACGCGCCACGCCGCGTTTTTATATAGAATATTCCCTTTTACATGAAACGATTTTTGCTCACCACCCTTTGCTCGCTCCTCTCGCTGTGGCTTGCGGCAGCCCCAATCGGCGGTTGGAACTTGTATATGTCCTACCGCAACTGCACCGACAATATCCCCGTGGGCGACAAGGTGTACGCCCTTTACAGCGGCAACCTGCTCATCTACGACAGCTCCACCACGGAGGTGCGCACCTTCGACAAACTCGACGGGCTGCACAGCACCTATATTAAATATATGGGTTACTCCGCCACGCAGAACGCCCTCGTGCTGCTGTTTAAGGATAACAACATCGACATCGTTTTCCTCGACAATATGGAAGTGTGCAACCTGCCAAATGTCAAGGACGAAGGCGGGCAAGACATCTCTACAACATTTCTTACCGTCAGCGGCGACCGCGCTGTCATCGGCACCTGTACAGGCATCATGATTATCGATGTGCCCAGCGTGGCAGTCAATGCCACGGTAAACTTTGGAGAAGCACCCCGCACTGCCGCCTGCACAGACAGTCGCCTATATGTGGGTTTGCAGAACGAACTGCGCTCCATCGGCATCACGCAGAACGTTGCAGACGTGCAATTATGGACCGTTGAGAAACGGCTCGCCGCCGTGTTTCTCCAACCCTTTGCCGGAGGGCTCTATTTCATGGCGCGCGCCGTAAGCGGCAGTGAGGACAAGGCTGGGTTATGGTACTTCTCGCCCGACGATGCCGCCGGCAATCACACGGCAACATTCATCACGACCAACGGCTACGAGTTTTGCACCGCCAACTCCCGGATCGCTCTTATGCGCGGCGGCACGACAGTGCATCGGGCCGAAGCAAGCGATCCCACAAAAATCAGCAACGACCACCCGACAGACGTGCGCCTCACCTGCTTAAAGATGAGTGAACAGGGCAAACTGTGGGCTTCGCTCGGCGAAGAAGGGTTGATGCCCTATGCTCTCAATGCCGCAGGCATTTATCAGCCTTCAGGCGGCGCAGTGGGCGGTTTCGGCCCATGGCGCGACTACGCCTATCACCTCAACTACGCAGGCGATCGCCTGCTCGTGGCCGGCGGACGCCTGCCCTATTACTCCACCAACCGTCAGGGCACGCTCATGTACTATGAGAACGACGAGTGGTATCATTTCTCCGAAGACATTCCTTCCGAAACGCTCGCCGGTCTGCCTTACCGCGACGTATGCCAGCTTTATCAGGACCCTAATGATGCCTCGCGCCATTGGGCAGTCGGCACAGAGGGACTATTTGAGTTCCGCAACCTGCAATGCGTCAAGCACTACGACCACCGCAACAGCAACCTCATCAGCGCGCTCGGCAGGGGCGTGAGCGAAAGCGCACACCCTGTATTATATATATATGCCTTCGGCGCACAGTTCGACCCGCAAGGCAACCTTTGGATCATCAACAACCAGCGCGATACCGCACTCCAAGTGCTTCGCCCCGACGGAAGTTGGTACGGCGTGTATGCCCAAGCGCTTAAAAAGGTTTCCACCGCCGACTGCATCCGCTTCGACAATGCCGGCCGCTTGTGGGTGCTCTCCCGCCGCACCACAGAGGCGCACACCTCCGGCGTGCTTTGCGTGGACTGGAAAGGTACGCTCGACAACCGTGACGACGAAGCCTTCTACCGCACTTCCGCCACCAACGAGGACGGCACAAACGTTTCGCTCGAATCGGCCTACGCTTGGGCGCAAGACATGGACGGAAGGATTTGGATTGGGACAGAAAGCGGCATCTTTGTTGTAGACGACCCCTCCCAGTGGTTTTCAAGCAGTTTCCTTATCACGCAGGTAAAAGTGCCGCGTAACGACGGTACGAACTACGCCGACTACCTCCTCAACGGCGTACCAGTAACAGCGATTGCCGTTGATGCCGCCAACCGCAAATGGGTGGGCACCGCCGACAACGGACTTTATCTCATCAGTGCCGATGGTTTGGAAATCCTCGCTCACTACACCGCCGCAGACTCACCCTTGCTCTCAGATGAGATAACCGATCTCGCCATACGCCAAAGCACTGGCGAGGTGATGATTGCCACCGACCTCGGCCTCTGCTCCTTCCAAGGAGATGCCTCGACGGCCTTCCCCACATTGGAAAAGGGCAATATCAAGGTTTATCCCAACCCCGTGCGCCCAGAATATAACGGGCGCGTGGTGGTGACTGGCCTGACACTGAACGCCGAGGTGAAAATCGTCACAGTGGGCGGGCAGCTTGTTCGCCGCGGCACATCTACGGGCGGCACCTTTACCTGGGACGTTTGCAACGACCGCGGTCGCCGCGTAGCCCCCGGCGTGTACTACATCATGGCTGCCACGGCCGACGGAAAAGACGGCGTAGCCGCCAAAGTAACCGTCATTTAACTTTGATTTTAGGCGGTTTGAACGACATTTTGCCCAATTTTGCCGCTTATTTTTCAAAAAAACAAAAAAAAGTTTGGCGGAATATCGAACTCTCTCTATATTTGCCATTGTAAAATGCCTATTTATAAAGGGAAACTGAATAATTCACCATATTTTTCACCTCTTAAAATCAAAATTATTATGAACAAGACTGAACTCGTAAATGCAATTGCAGCTGCCGGTCTCACCAAAGCCGACTCTAAGAAAGCCCTTGACGCTATGCTCGCTGCTATCTCCAACGCCCTCAAAGCTGGTGACAAGGTAGCTCTCCTTGGCTTCGGTACGTTTGCTATTACCGAGCGTCCCGCTCGCACGGGCATCAACCCCGCCAACAAGCAGAAGATTGAAATCCCCGCCAAGAAGGTGATTAAGTTCAAGGCTGGCGCAGAATTGGCAGAAGCTGTGAAATAAGACCCCGTTGCTTATAATTAAAAATGCAATCAGGCACGCCTTTCGGGCGTGCCTGATTTTTTATTTTTTTACGACCGCACGGGCAGCCGCACCCAAATCCAGCCTGGGAGCAAGTGCCAAAAGAAGACGAGGAGGCGGTAGCGCCAGTCTATCGTAACGATGCGCCGGCGGCGGGCAAGCCCTCTGATAATGGCACGCGCCACGGCAGTTGCTTCCAACTGCATAGGGTAACGGCAGCCGTCGGCGATGAGCGGGGTGCGCACGAAACCGGGCCGTATGTCGCAGAGCGTCAGGTTGCTAATGCTGCGCATGCGCCGCAGCTGCTCGAGACATTCCATATAATGGTTCACAAAGCGTTTCGTTGCGCTGTAAGCCGGTGCTGCGCCCAAGCCCTTCGTGCCGGCAATGCTACTGATAACGGCTAATTGCAGTGGGCGCCCGGGGTGCTCGGCGGCATAATTGAACATTGCCGTAGCCATGCGGCAGAAGCCGAGTGCATTGGTCTCCACCGTGCGCAGTTCCTTCTCTGCATCAAGCGCAGGGTTTTGCCAGCCGATGCCGCTGGAATGGAAATAAAGATCCACACCGCCTAAATCGCTGATAAGCCGCATGAGTTGCGCGGACGCGCCGTCGTCGGTTACGTCTATCCTGCGCCCCGCAACAATCTGCCCGTATTTATCCTGCAACTCCTGCAACTGCGCTTCGTTTCGTCCGCACACCGCTACCTGCCACTCGCCCGTCTGCGCCAACTGCACCGCCACTTCGCGCCCAATGCCCGACGTGCCGCCCATGATAATCGCCGTTTTCATATTGAAACTATGAGTGTTTTATGTCCTAAAATAATGCGAGCCGCGCATGTTGCTTACTTTGCCATGCGCGGCTCGCTTTTCTTTGAGTCTGGTTTTAATATTCGTCCTCGTTGAAGCAATGTGTCAATGCTGATACACAAGAGGTTACGGACCTACACACAGTTATTGTGTTGGTTATTTGGAGTCGTATTCCGTTAAAAGTCAAATCATTGCTCATATTTCTTTCACAATTTGATGGTGAATGATATAGTTCTGCTGTAATGAAGAGGATATTCCTCGTTTCCGTAGAAGAAGTATATATTTGTATGCAAAGGTACTTAGAAATAAGTAAATAGCCAAAAGAATTATGATTATCGCATTGCTTTCACATTGCTTTCACTTTATGTGATTTAGCCTATCAGAAAACTATATTGCGTTGACATAAAATAGACCAAAAAGAGAAGTAGTGATTTTGCTACATCCATTTTCTGCATTATAGTCCTTTTGTGATTTCATCATTAGCATCATCAATCTTTGCTGATGATATTGAAGCCAAATATATCTGTGTGGTCTGTTCTGAATCATGCCCCATACCACCAGAGATTATTCCGATAGGAATATTCATGCTGCTTGCAACTGATGCCCAACTGTGTCTTGCAACATACATACTTATGTTTGCATCAACACCAGCCATCTTTGCAATTTTCTTTAATTTACGATTTACAAGCAGCATAGCATTCTTATATTGTTTACGTTCCGACCCATCTTCAACTTTAACAATTGGGAGGAGGTATTGTGTGGTAGTAGTATCTCTGTATTTGATTAGTATATTCTCCATCGCATCAATCCATTTTATTGACAATGGCTGACCAGTCTTCTTTCTGATATAGTTCAGACAGCCATCTTTAATATCAGTCTTTTTCAAATACGCCATGTCGATAAATGACATTCCGCGGAAAAGATAACTCAGGATAAACATATCTCTTGCCATGTCCAATGACGGGTTACCAGATAAGTCCAGATTCTTGATTTTCTGGATATCTTCAAATGTTATTGCGCGCTTAATAGTCTTTTCAATTCCCGTATAAACACTATTGAATGGCATAGTTTGATTTGTTATTCCCTCTTCCACGGCCTTGTTATAAATGCTACGTAGTATACGCATATAATAGGATGTAGTATTTCTTTTCAGTCCACGGCTCTTCATATATGCTTCATATCTCTCCATCATATCTGCATCTATCATATCAAAGAACACATCCTGACCATTATGGAATCTGGAAAAACTGTTCATCGTAGCCAAGTAAGTTTCCGCAGTTCTTATTCTATTCAGCCTCATTAGTTTTTCTGATTGCTTATGAATGAATTGGAATAGAGTTATCTGGTAGTTTCCTACTGCTCTATACAATGCAATAACATCGTCCAAGAGGTAAGTGTTTTTCTTGGATAATAGTTTTATTGTATGCTTAACTTTATGTATCTCGAACATCACTCTATCCTTTACAAGTAGGAGTTGGCTGATTCTTGTCGGATTGGAAGAATCCAAGACTATCATCTCTTGCTTATCATCCCATTCGGATGCCATGATGTGACAATCTAGATTTATTTGCTTCACTGCTCTCCCATGGATTAACTGGAGAAACAAAGAACCTTCTTTTCCCTCAATGGTAGAAGGTCTAAATTTAAGTTTTACTGTAGTCATATATTATCATTTTTATTAGATAACTCCAAAAAGAGTTATACTCTATATTTATTATTACTTCAATAAGACGGCACCATCAACACAGATAATTCAAAGAACATATTAATAGCACCGTTTAGAATATATCAAACACAGAGCATAAATACAAGCGTAAATCATAAACCACATAAAGTTCCATAATAGTAAAGTCGTTTCCTTTTTACTATTACACTATTTGTAAGTAACTGATAATCAATATGTATAAAACCCCGTGATAATAAATCATTTTACAATCAACGTCTTATTTTACTACTATTTTACTTTTTGAAAAGTAGGTGATTAATCAGCCATACCTTTGCGGCAGAGAACGACAAAAACATCGGTATGGCAACAAAAAACAACTTCAATCACGCTCTCGGAAAGAGCATAGCAACAGGACTGAAAGAAAGTCTTGCCGCACATCTTCAGGCTACTTGCATAGAGGCTCGAAAGAATCTCTTCTGGGATCAAGAGTATGGATATGACTATAACTGGGGGATTTCACATCTCAATCAATCTGAAGAAAATCGAGTTAATAATATGAGTGACATCAAGTTCACATTTGTCTCTCATCGTCAATTGTTCTTCAGTATCAATGGATGTGATAAGATATATCATCTTGCGGCATCTAATCTTTATGGCAACATCAAAGATGACAATATGAGAGATAGTGATAAGAATAATCCTTATCTATCAATTGCATCAGCAATCAGAAAAGCCAGTAAAGAGTATCAAGCGCTGGTTGCATCATATGAGACATTGGATAAAATACAATATCCAGATTTGACGATATCAGAAAACCAACTCAATCTAATGTCGGAGGAAGATTTCTTGAGTGCAGTACACATTATTTATAATATGCTACACAAAGTAACAGTCGATAATCTGATGTATCAACCAACAAGAGGATTATTGTCAGGCTGGCTTCAAAGAGTATTTCCAGATGAAGTGTTCTCTTTTGATATCAATGTTGATGAAAATGGCCAACTGTATGGTAATATATCTTCGGCATTCGATAAACAGAGAAAGGAAAGATTGAAAAATGGTCAGCCCTTATGCGACAGAAGAATAGTACTGACGAACGAAGAATCATTCATCAATTCATTTGTTAGTGCATTCAAGAACTATAAAATCGAACAAAAACTCAACAATAAGAAAATCAAGAAAACATCATGTCATTTTAAAAAAGATATTATGAACAAGAAGAATTCAAGCATGCAGGCAAATCCCGCAGTAGATAACGCTTTAGAATCTACGGCACAGTCAATGGCAGAGTCTATAATGCAGATACTATGTCCAACAGGATTCTTAGCAGAACTTATTAGTTCTAAAAGTGTGAATGTGTCTACATGGATCAGTTCAAAAACTGATGGTCGTTTATCTGGTGACATTGCCAATAACATAGTGACCCTTTATGGTTGTAAAGGACTTTCAATTACTATTCAGGTTGAAGAATATAGTGATGATGAGCGTGAAGACATCAAGTGTGAAATAATTCACATGATTGAGCGCGAGAATAGAATTAACAACAAGCATGTTCTTGACGAAACTATCAGTTCTCATGATGCACTGGCTATATCTACCGATGATGGCAAGAGTGCTTCTACAGACAGCAAGGATATCACTAAAGATTCCACCATTACTATTAGTGATGAAAAAAAGAAAGAGTTCAATAATAATTTCAGATTGTTCGAGAAAATATTTGAGAAGAAATTCGAGAATCCAGAGCAGAAAGTTGATAAACGAAGTAACAACTCAAAGATATATTATGCGCTCTTAAAGATTGGCAAGAGCATTAATATACCAAGACTGACGATGGGTGAATATCGTGAACTCTTGAGCGATTGCAATAGAAAATCATTTGACGAACTTACGTCCATTCATCTTGCCGCATAATCATTAGTCATTAGGAAGCAAGTATTAGCAAGTTCATACTTATTCTCGCTCATACAAAGTTAATCCGAATTTGAATGTTATGAATAAGAAATCAGTTATCAGAGTTTTTACTCTTTTCTCTGGCTATGACAGCCAGATTATGGCCCTCCGTCGCCTTGAAAAATGGACCCGTAAGTATCATCCAACACTTAACCTGCACTTTAAGATTGTTGGTTGGTGTGAGATTGATGAAGCAGCAGTAACGAGTCACAACGCCGTTTTTCCTGAGTATGCAGAACCATTCAATCCTGCAACAGGTCGAGGCTACTATCACAGTGATGTGACTCTAATTGATTGGAAGAATGCTCCAAATTTCGATCTGTTATTCTACAGTTCTTGTTGTCAAGATATCAGCAGAGGCGGTGCTCAACGCGGATTAGAGGCTGGTACAGGTACTCGTTCATCGCTCATTTGGTATGTTCTTAATGCTATCAAGGCAAAAAAGCCAAAATATTGCATTCTTGAGAATGTAGCAGCACTTGCAGAACAGACATTTATTGCGTCGTTCGTAAAGTGGCAGCGCAGTGTTGATCAGGAAGATTATCGCAGTTATTGGTCGGTTCTCAATTCTGCCAACTACGACATCCCTCAGAACAGAAGAAGAATCTTCATGGTTTCTATAAGAAATGATGCAAATGAAATGTACTCATTTCCAAGTAGGTTACAGTCTGTTAGGTCTATCAACTCTTTTCTTGAAGATTCAGTAGATGAGAGATATTATCTTGATGATTCAGCAGTCGATAGATTCTTGATTTCTCTGTCTGGTAATAGAAGTAAAAAAGTAGGAACTCCAACTCATACACACAAAGCAGGTAAGATGGTCAAACAGTTAGTTACTCCTACTTGCCGCAGCGACATGAGAGACAAAACGATATCTCCTGTCATTCCAACAATCACTGCAACGGCCTATAACAATGCCAACGAGAATAACTGCTATACTTTGGGACATTTCCCTAAGGCTGAAGTTCTTGAAGTGTGGAATGACAACAACTGTAATTCGAAAGAATCTTATCTGAAACTTCTTGAATATTCAATAGAAGACAAAGAGAGTGTCAAGAATGCTTGTGCAGATGACATTATTGATACAGTCAAAAATCTGAAACCGGGAGAATATATTAGACTTCGCAAGATGTCTCCAAGAGAACAGTTCCGCTTTATGGGTGTGTCTGAAGATGATATCGAAAAACTAGTTAGTTCAGGTGTGCCAGATGCAGAGTTGTATAAACAGGCAGGCAACTCGATAGTAGTAGATGTTTTGTATGAAATCTTCAAGAGGTTGCTGGTTAAAGCATACTAATAGCAAAAGAAGCAGATAAACTTGCTGATAACTTCGGTTATTCAAGTAAGTCATGGTGTCATTTCAAGAGTTATGATGGTTGTCGATTTCTGAGGCCTTAGGACTTGCCCATCTTATCTAAACGAGCAACGAGACTCTCAACATTGATATTCCAGGTATTCCCAACTCTATAGGCAATACCATATTCTTGAAGCACATTAGAGTTGAGAATTTTCTGTGCTGTAGCGGGTGATTTCTGGATGTATCCGGCAAATTGTCGAACACCTGTTATAACTTTGTCTGCACTGCGGCTCAGTATACTATACTTATCCTTGCAACTTTTTCTATTTCTAACGACTAGTTCAAGTTCTTGTTCAAACTCTGCTACCATTTCTTGCAGTTGTGCAATACTCTCTTTTATCTGACTGAATAAGTCATTCATTTTCTGTGGAGTATCTGTATCTTTTATTAAATATTTCATCTTAATTCATTATTGTTTCTACAGATTATACTACAGAAATTGAGTTTAGTTTGGAATTTGTGCAAGATTCTTTATATTAATCATCTACACCTTATTATATATAATAGATAAATACATTGTAAAATCTATCTAATCTGTTAAGTGGGCAGTTTATCGGTTCTCGGTACTGCTCACTGTTTTTGTAAAACTCAAAACTAAATTGAAAAAGCGCAGTATAAATATTAGAGAAATAATAACAGAAAATACAGAAAATGAAAACAGATAGATTTTACACATTTCAAGTTTCGTTGAGCAAAGATGCTTATAAGACTAAAGATGAGACTAAGGCTGCAGTTGCAGAAAGAAATACTGCGGGCAATCAACTCAGAGCGGAATTGGGGTTAGAAAGACAATTGTCATACAGAACCATTGACTGCACATCTGAGCAACTACTTCAGTATGCTCTTGATGGTTATACATTCTGTACCGTTCATGACGGATTTCCGACAAATAATAAGAAAGGATTGTATACTTATTCCGACGGATATTACAGTATGAAGGCTAAATCCAGCCAATTCTTCACAGGGGCTTATTTCATCGGTGTTGACATTGATGATACTCGGTATCAGTCTGCGCAAGATTTTGTGGATAAATTGAGTCTGAAACCGACATTCTGGTACACTTCGCTAAGCAACCAGCAAATAGACTCAAAGACAGGACTTAATAAAGGTGCAAGATTCAGACTTATCTATGTATTTGACACATTGATTGAAGGAAAGTATTTCTTCAGATATTGTTCATGGAATCTTCATCAACAGATTATCTATGATACAGAAGAAGATATACATGATAAATGCGGACTTCGTTGTGACCAATACTTTAACGGTACCAACTGGAATGATTCAACTTTGAATATTGACTATGACTTAACTAACAATGTCTATTCTTTAGATGATATTCAAGTGTCTAATCAAGGCTTCTATTCATTCTTAGATAGATATTGTGAGTACAAAGATGTTAGCAGAGTAAAGAAAGAGATAGATGAATTAAAGTGTGTACTTTTTTCTCATTCTAAAAATATAAAACAAAATACTACTACACAATTATTATCAGAACGGGAAAAAAATACGCACATAGAGTTAGACACAAAACTATTAAATGATGCTTACAGATTGAATTACGATGAATTCTATAATCTATATAAGCATAAGTACCAATACATCTACAGAAGAGAGAAAGATGAGTGGTTAATCTTTCATGACGATGAATTAGGAGATGTCAAGTATCAAGAATGTGATTCCGGCTATCTTGAGTTAAGATGGGTGAGCATGAGGGATAGGTCAGGAAACGTTGTTAATATTCCAGATGGTTGTCATCGCAGAAGCACATTATTTCATCGATGCTGGCTGCGTAGGTTAATTAAAGCAGATGTTACTCCAGATGAGTTGTTCTTTAATTTGATGGTAGATAGAGAAAGATTCTTCGACAATTCTGATGGTTGCTTAGATGTGAATTTTCTTGCTGATAAAGTGAAACAGTCATTTGAATACACCGCAGATGAATTGAAAGAGAAGTATGCCAATGTGTATAATGACACTATAGAGCATTGCTGCAAGAAGAGATTTATCATTCATTGGTCTTCCAAAAAGAAAATAAAACCGATAAGTCTAACAAAAGAGTTAAAGTGGCAGATTATTGACCAGTTTTATAATAATTCTCTCTCGGTACAGGAGAATCTAAAATGTCTTACTGAAGAAGGGATTGAGATTAGCAAGAGTTCTTTGTATAGATATGTAAAGAACAGAGGCATCAGGATAGTCAATACTAAATATGAACTCTTTTGTTCTTTGCATGTTGACGGAATGAGTTTACGGAAAGAACTAATGTATTTAGCATCTAATGGGCTGAAGATTTCAGACAGAACATTAAGAGCCTATCGGCAAAAACGAAAAGAGGAATTAGAATCTCTAGAACTATTCCATACCATTTCCGATGATTACGATGATGAGTTTCAAACTGACGAACATGTTAATGATGGTACACAGCAATTATGGAATATCAATGCTATTCTTCCGATAAACAATTCATGGCGCTGGGAATAGAATATATTTATAAAAATCTGAAATATTTAGATTTTTCATTTACTAATCCCTAATATCAAAGTATAATTTATAGAGCAATGGCTGAATTTACAGAATAGTGTAGTACAATAATATAGAATTGTCAGAATCATTGAAAGAAAAATTGACAAAATTTAGTTATACATTGGCTGGGGTAAGCGTTTTGAATCAGTAGTATAACATATAGACAGTAAATCAGAATTTATAATGAAGAAAGATGGCTGTGATGTTCGCAGACCTCTTTCCGTGTATTATGTCCTCTCAACAACCTCATCATGATTACAAAATAGATGACTAATACTAGATAGCATTGCATAAAGTTCAAATAGCAGTTTGTCCTAACAAGTCCTAGCAGACTCCTAAACTTACCTAAAAGATTGATTATAAACGTTTCTCATATGTCCGTATGTGAAACGTTTATATTATCTTTGAGACATAAAAAAGTAGTCATTATGAAAGTTATAGCATATTATCGAGTCAGTACCAACGATCAGAACCTGGGAATTGATGCACAGAAGAGCATTGTGAAGCAGTACTGTGATTTCAACAAAGTGGAAATTCTGTCCGAGTATGAAGAGCATGAGTCTGGGAAGAACAACAACAGAGTTCTCTTGTCTGTTGCACTTGCGGAAACTATCAAGACTGGTGCATCACTAATCGTTGCCAAAATAGACCGACTTACTCGTGTTGCATATTATGGTTTGCAGTTATGTGAGAAGTACAAGATAATCTTCTGTGACCATCCAACCATGGGAACTCTGGAACAGAGTATATACTTCGGTATGGCGCAGCAGGAACGAGAGTATATCAGCCAAAGAACAAAGGCTGCACTCTCCGCGCTAAAATCAAAGGGTGTTAAGTTGGGTGCTCCAAATGCGCACTTTACTGATGAGATGAGAGGAATGGCCCTTATTAGCAGAATAGGTAACTCCAAAAGCAACGAAGCAAACCAGAAAGCATATGCAATAGTAAGCATCATGAGTGGTAACTGGTCAGACAAAGCAAGATTTCTAAACAAAAATGGATTTAAAACTTCCAGAGGTGGAATCTGGAGACCTCAGCAAGTTCAAAGATTGGTTGCGATAATGACTCAATAAGAAGAAGGCATCATCACACAGTGATTACTGATATGATGATGCCTTATATTTTTTCATTGTGATAGAGTTTTTGAATTCTTATGGGACAAGTCTGGGATAAATATAGAAAACTGATTAATTAATATGTCACAACGAAAATTAGAAATACTGTCGTTTGAAATCGACAGATTTGCAACAGTCAAATTTCCATTTATGGATGCGGTACTCAAACAACGCGTCCTCAATTTTCAACAAGGAAGAAGGCTGTCCCCCATAACAGTAATCAAAACATCAAAACTATTGGATGTGCTGTCATGTGCAATATATGATTTGAAGACAGGAGAGGCACTGATCAGTGATAAAGACAAGAGAGAGAGTTGGTTCATTTTGGATGGTTGTAAGAGATTAAAATCATTAATGCTTCTATATGATGAAACTAAGAATCCAGCATATATGACTATTGATGCAGTAGTTGAAACAATAGATAATATTGAAAACAAGAATGTCATCAAGTATATGGCAGACGTAAACTCAATAGTAAAGCCGTGGACACCTAAAGATTATGTTGATTGCGGTTACATAATGTTCCCTGATAATCATGTATTTCAAATGGCACATCTTCTGATGGATCTTGGTGTATCAATAAGTACTGTAAGTCGGTTATCAGCAGGTACACCCAATGGATTGTGTAAAAATTCGCTTATTCAATTCTTTAATGGAGATGAGAGTAAATTATGGCATGTTTCCTATACTCGTGCATTAGAGTTATATAGACTGTTCCTGGAGTTAGGATTCTCAATAGATTTCATAAAGCACAGATATCTCATAGATTTTATTAATGATGAATGTAGTTCGCAGAGTTCTATTGGTTTTCAAGGAGCAGTTAATATGATTGCAAGTGTAGATAAACTGACTATCCAAATCATTGAAGCACTCCCCTTTGAGAATAAGAAAGCAAGTATATACGGAATACTCATACAACATTATAAAGATTGTAAGGAAAGTGGAAATGCCGAGTCTTACACTCTAGATTTCTCCCTTGAAAGGTTTATCCAAAATCTTAATGATATTCCGCATTTAGCAAGATGATATCTATTACCGATTTTTTAATCTGATATTTAAATATAGTCAAACATTTCAATATGTTAGCCATATAAAAATATGGCAGAGGACATTCAGATATCCTCTCCGAGATATTAAAATGTTGCCCGTTTGTCCCATATCCCCGTGTTAGTCGTGATAAATAATATAAAATGTACACGCGCTCGCGCGTATGGAAAACGACACAAAAGAAGAATATGGAAAGATTTTATTGTGATTGGCACAGCCTTATCAGCCTTGAACAGACAGCAAAGGAAAATTACCTTAGAATTGATGAAAAACTTCCAGAAGTGACAAATTACGAAGCGGTGAAGAAGTATTTGCAAAGATTGAAAAATAAGCCTGAAAAGAAATACATTTTTAAGAATACGCCTGTTGTTGAAACAAAAACTCCAGGAGAATTAAAGAAAGAATACTATCAGAAAAGCATCTTTAATAGACATGTAATCAAGATTGAAGATGACCAGAGCGATGTTTGCGGATTCTCATACGAAGATTTTAGCAGAATGAAGACAAGTTGCTATCAACATCGTTGCAATAATTGCACCGATATCATTAATCTAGCATCAAATGTCATTTAATTCTCCAGGAGAAATCAACAACCATATTAAGAAATAAAAATATAATATATAGAGCACATTAATTAATTTAGTTTTTAAACTAAGAACGGGAGCAAAACACCATCTACAGTGTCTTGCTCCCACTTTTTTTATTTTAAGGTCTCAAACGGACAAACCACAAATCACTCACAGGGACACCGCCCAACTGATAATATATGGATTATTTCCTTCCCATGTAAGGAGTCGTTGCGTGTCAGGCCAATTATCCTGAGTAAAAAACAGAATTTTCTGGAGCGAAAAATGTTGGAATTTAACATTTCGAGTAGCGTGAAAGTACCTCACCTTGCGCAAGGAGCGGTACATTGCATGCAATGACGAGCCACCTAAGTAGCAACCGTTTCAAGTAAGTACTCAGGTTGCTAATTTCTGGTCAAGGAGGCTGTTCGGCGCTTGAGGAAGGGGCTTTGTTGGAACACCTATGTATTACACCTAAGCATTCGGCGGTGAGGTATGTGATTTTTATGCAAAAAGTCCAGTTTTGTTTTGCTCTCTTGGGAAATAGTCTTACCTTTACCAGACTTTACCGAAAAAGGTGTTATTGAAATTAATAATCTATAAACAATATTTTATGAATAAACATTTACCCAATTCCTTGCGTGCGCTGTTCCTGTCCCTGGCAGTGCTACTATCCCTGCCCATGCTGGCAGTAGAGGTTGAGATTGATGGGATAAACTATGACCTTCTTTCCAAGGCAAAGCAGGCTACTGTTATAGCGAAGAGCAGTGGCAAGTATTCTGGTGAAGTTGTTATCCCGGAGTCTGTGGAGTTTAATGGTATCTCTCATAGTGTGACGAGCATAAGGGGTGCTTTCTCTGGTTGCTCTGGTTTGACCTCGGTTACTATCGGCAATAGTGTGACTAGCATAGGGTCTTCTGCTTTCTCTGGTTGCTCTGCTTTGACCTCGGTTACTATCGGCAATAGTGTGACGAGCATAGGGTTTGGTGCTTTCTGGGGTTGCTCTGCTTTGACCTCGGTTACTATCCCCAATAGTGTGACGACCATAGGGGAGGGTGCTTTCAGGGGTTGCTCTCGTTTGACCTCGGTTACTATCCCCAATAGTGTGACGAGCATAGGGTCTGATGCTTTCGAAGGTTGCTCTGGTTTGACCTCGGTTACTATCCCCAATGGTGTGACGAGCATAGGGGAGGGTGTTTTCAGGTATTGCTCTGGATTGACATCGGTTACTATCCCCAATAGTGTGACAAGCATAGGGGATTATGCTTTCCCTGGTTGCTCTGCTTTGACCTCGGTTACTATCCCCAATAGTGTGACGACCATAGGGGAGGGTGCTTTCAGGATTTGCGAAGGTTTGACTTCGGTTACTATCGGCAGTGGTGTGGAGAGCATAGGGAGGTGGGCTTTCGGTGATTGCCCCGAACTCCTTGACGTCTATTGCTATGCCGAGAAGGTGCCTTATACAGTGAGCAATGCATTTGAACGTTCTTATCCAGAATATGCCAACCTTCATGTTCCTGATACTTCCATTGACAGTTATAAGGCAACTGCACCTTGGAGCAGTTTTGGAAAGATTGTAGGTCTTTCGGCAGGTGAACCAGAACAGCCCGAAGTGGAGAAATGCGCTACACCTGTGGTGACTTATGCTGAAGGAAAGTTGTCCTTCTCTTGCGATACGGAGGGGGCTAATTATGTTACAAAATTAGTTGCTGAGGATGCAAAGGAATACTACGATGCCGAAATAGAACTCAGTGCTACATACAATATCAAGGTCTTTGCCACCAAGGCAAATTGCGAGAACTCCGACACCGTGAATGTGGCACTTGTTTGGGTGGAGAACGGCGATGTTAACGAGGAGGCTGGCGTTATCAGCGTCCCGGCTGCTCCAGTGCTTGTTCAGGGCAATGGCGGTGTCCTCAGCGTGAGCGGTGTGGCAAAGGGCACTGACGTGGTGGTTTACACCATCAGTGGCACCGAGGTTACCCGTTCAACTGCTACCAACGGCACAGCAACCATCAGCACCGGCCTGCAGAGCGGTACCATCGTGGTAGTGAAGTTCGGCAACAAGAGCGTGAAGTTGAAGATTTAAGCCCCAGAGCGCATTCTTTTTGCACATATAAACAATCCGCAGACACCCCAGTGATGGCCAGTGTCTGCGGATTGGCGTTTTGTGTGGGATAGTTTTCCGTTATCGTCCTCAGTTCGCCTTTGCGTCCTTTGCGTGAGATAAAGAGACAATCCAGTCTCATCTGTGGGCAATTAACGTTCACTGCTTGTGAAAACTCAAGTTTCGGATTTAGGTTGAGAGGATATATGGGCATAAAAAAGGCTAAAAGTCATTGTCTTCTCCCAGCCGTAATTATCATTGAATACTTCAATTTCAATCATACTTTTATGTGTTATTTGTCATCTGCCAGCCATAATGGAGAATCTTTCTGGACGGCTCTTGCTATAACTTCTCTAAATGCAGGTTTCACAAGTGCATACTCTGGAACTATCTGTCTGTATTTCAATTCTATTATAGGTCTTATATTACGTTTTATAATCATTCAACAGATTGGCTTCATATATCTTCCTGAATCTCTTTGATGTTGAAGGATGTATCTTGAGGTGCGGAGTGAACACATGAAGCGCATCGATATGCTGATGAGAGTTGTAGGATTCGGTAGTCAGTACAGTATAAACATCATCTGACGCATCACTGACCTTATCACTGACAAACTCATTGTAGTGCTCAGTATCTTTCTTCGACATTGCCGGACCAGGCAGATAGATTGTATGGGTACCGCTTTGGCTTGTCCTTGATGACCAAGAGAGAGAGTTCAAAGACACAATTCATCAGACTCTATAGGATTATTTCTGCAGAATGCCTCATAGTCAACATCTCTCTGCTGCTGTAATCTATCAAGCATGTCTGCAACCTTGTGAGCCTTCATCTTGATATATACTTGCCCCCCGCATCCCTTGAAAGCATCTCTGCCTATATACTGAAGTTCACCGCAAATTGCGATCTCCTTCAAATTGTAAGATTCAGCCATTGCACCAGTCTGGATTGAGAACACAGAATTTGGTAATGCCATGAATGAAATTGCTGTTTCTGCAAAGCAGTACTCTGGAATGATACCGACATGTGAATCATCTGCAAAAATCACTTCTCTTAGATTTTTACAGGCATGAAAACAACTATTACCCAAAGTTCTGACTGAAGAAGGTATATAGACGCTCTGTAAATTGCTCATTGCAAATGCTTCTGGGCAGATTGTTGTCACACCGTCAGGAATCTCATACGAATCTACGTTGTTAAAAATTGCAGGGTCAACGCCACTGATGGTTCTGCCATAGTTCTTGAAGTGAACGCCGCACTCATCGATCCAGCAAGACTTATCTATAGTCTCCAACAGCGAAGCAACCACATTATTGATTAAGTCTTCATTGATGGTTGTGCAAGGACGAGTAACAATCTGAGGATAGTACAACATAGAGAAGTATCTGTGCATCAGAATCTCATCATTGCGGTAGATAGCCCAGCAGTGTGTATCGTTCTTAAAGTCAAGGCTTCTGTCGTATGCATACTGAGTGCGTTCCATTGCAAGATAGCGGTCAATCTCTTCTTCTGAGAGATGTGACTGATATTCTTCTGTCTCAAGAATACTCATGACAGGGTTGATACAGATGCGGTCAAAACCAACCATCTGATGAACGAACAAACAGCCTAAGCCAACACCAATGATATAATCAGTATGACTCTGTGACTGTGCGGTAATCTGGGGCATAACAGAGTCACAATCATTATAGTTTATACCAGGCGCAGTAATGTTGTAATCGGATAAACACTCCTGGAACAACTCAACTACAGACTCGTTGTTCGTTTTATTGTCTTCAGGGCCAAGAATCAGCAATATTTTTTTCTTCATGACGATGTTGTTTATTTAGATTGATAATGTTCAAGGTCCTCTTCATAGAGCAACTTGTCTACATTGCCGCAACTATCTAAAGAATAGAGGTAGCCGCATTTTATGCAAGTATCGTCGTCTCTGTTAGGATACCCGCATCGAGGACACTTGTAATGTATCATATCATAGAGCAGATCACCAAGACTCCATGCGGCTACACAGATGACGCATCTGATAATAATCTTCCTCATTACCAGCCTCCTCCGAAGATACCCCATATGAAATCAAGCAGATCAGCCAAGAAAGAGATGAATAATATAAGGAGTTCTGCAATAGCAACTCCACCAAGGAACCAAAGAATAAGCATTATGTTTGATTTTTTAATGATTGAACTTATATTAACCTACATAGTATTTCCAACAGCCATAGAAGATTAAACCTATAGCAATGGCAATACCACCCATAACTTTAGCAGCAAAGATTTTCTCTTCACGCTCTTCGAGATCCTGCTTCTCTGCAAACTGCTGAACAAAGTCAGGAAATTCTTCAGGTGATATGTCTTCACCTTCAAACATATCATCTGTCTCGTTATAAACACTGTATTCTTCCATGTTCTTGATAATTATTTCGTATAACTTATGATCCTGATATCTCTATAATCTGGATGCAACTTTCGTATGGCTTGTAGAACATTTTCATAATCAGGCTGAACGACATTAACTACGGGCTGAATGTCTATAGCCTCAATGTCATACTTTGCATCAAGAAACGAGAACTTGATATTCTTGATCTGTACCATATGACAGCAAGCGGCACGCCGCATTGTTAATTGACCTGCCCCCCCAACGTTCTGTCGTACATGCTCATTCATATACCTAAATACATGTTCTTTATGAGCCTGTGCAAACTCACTAAACTGCTGAGCAGTCATATATTTGATGTCAAATGGAGGTTCTTCACCAAAGACTTCTTTGAATCTCTTGAGATGATCTTCACGAGTAAAGCGCTTGCTTGTTTCTTTATGTCTCATGATTTCAAAATTTTAATTGCAAAACCTGTTGTTTGATGCTGCAAAGGTACTTGCTATTCTTGGAACGAAAGAAGATTATGATGTCATTGGGATGACATGTAGGGGTTTATGTTGCGACATGAAATGGGATTCTGTTATTTTAGTCTCAAAAGCAATTTCTGTATATTCTTTGTTGGTGTCAGAGTTTTATCTCTTCCAATCTCATTGGCCACATTATAGAGATAGGCATCTGCGCATCGATGAATCTTAGGTTCATTAGGTAGAATATAGTTTCTCAACACTATGGCAGACACATCGTAATCTGAAAGTAATAGTGCGGTTCGTTTTATTACCACATACCACCACTGACCCTTTTTATTTTTAAAGATGATTGATTCAGGAAGTCCATCGGTATTCATTTTGCCAGTCTTTTTGCTGCTGTAGATAACTTGACAACAACTAAATTGTTTATCGAAAAACAGTGTATCACCATTTACATAGTAATGGACATCACCCAAGTACTCAGTCTTGTTGTTCACACTCCTCTTAATCTGGCATACGTCAGTTGTCTGTGCATACGAGGACATTGACAGCATCAGCATCAATGCGGAAATTGTAGTTCTTATTGCTTTCATTTTCACTTATATTTTATTGAAATTTTGTGCAAAAGTACTGTCAATTGCGTACATGTTAATATAAAAAAGAGGCAGATGTCATGGGACACCCACCTCTTTGGTATGAGATAAAATAACAGTATAGTCCTAAACTACTATTTGTTATTTTACGAGTCTGATCGAATATGAAAGTTCTTTCTTGTCAAGTCCTTCCACAATTGTATCTTCTGCGTCTTTGAAACAGAATGAGTATGCTATATCCTCACTAACCTCAGTTGCTGTCCAGTACGTTCCTCTGACATCATAATCTCTGACTGACTCTTGAGGCATAGCATAACCAGCGCACGGAAGAAAGAGTGCATTGCCGTTAGGACCGATGAGTAAAAATCCTGCACTCTCATTAGTCTCACAGAAAGACCATACACATTCACTCTGCAATTCAGCCCACTGCTCTCTTGTTGGGAGAGACAGTTCCTGAACTGATGACCAGTTGCTATGTGTTCCTGCTGATTCGGGATTCTGGGCATCAACATTTCTTGAAGCCCAAAGAATGCCCGATGTAAGACCCAGATTGACCCATTCTTCATCAGTGTCATTGATTTCACTAACAGGAACTGTAAGTTTCTGCCTGAGTGAAATGGTTTGCAGGACTTTGGCTTTCTTGTCTCTTTCCAGTTGCTCATACAACTTTCGCGCTTCTGTCTTAAACAGGTTCAATTCAATAACCTTCTGCCCTGGCTGCTGAATCTTAATCTTATGATTGAGAACATCTACACCGACGAGATAATCTGTATTGATTATGAATTTGCGGCCAGCACGAAGGATATGATGATACTTGTATGTGCCGCAAGCATTGATTTTGTCCTCCAACTCTCCCAACAAGAGACGGATAGTCTTGTATGGTGTATCACCATCCACATAGATATTAACATAATTAGAGTCTGCTTCAGCGAAGATAAACTTATTCAACTGAATGCTTGCAGTTTTCTTATGTGCAACTTGTATTTCTATTTTTGTGTCCATATTCTTATTTCTTAATGTACTACTATCTTTCTTGTACCCTTTGTATTCTTCACCACATATATACCTGGTGCTAAAGAAGAAGTACTTGATGAAGAAACCAATACGCCATTGACATCATATACACCAAGTATCTTTTCATGTTCACCATCCTCTGTTATAGAGCCAACAGCAGATGGGGAAAGTTCGTCAATTTCTTTAATAGTTCCATACTTTTGCCAATACGAATCTCCAAGATAGAGTTCTTTTGAACCATTTGGAACAACCAGCGTAGTTTTTGATTTGTTTATATTGGGAACGAAATCTGATGGCTCAAAAACCCACAACGGAGTCTCCCAAGGAACATAGATTGTGCCCACTTCTTTTGTCTTATAGAAGAAACTTGCAGGATAACTCTCCAATTCTTCTGTCATGTATAAGTTTTTAATATGTGTTATTATTACTGCATAATCATCATTCCATTTTACTTCCCTACTCAAAATAAAATTGTCAAGGTCAGTTGCTACAAGAGTAGGGTGGTCAAGACAGTCAAAAAACAAAGGACTAATCTCATCCGACGGCTCAATAACAATTTTTTTTAATCCAGTAGTATAATAGAATGCCCTTTCTTCGACAGTACTAACACTACTTCCTATATATAGGTTTCCTAATTCCTCCTTTTTATAGAACAAACAACGTGGGACTCTATTACAGTTTCCGCCAATCCTAACAGACTTGACGCTTGATAGATAGAATGGAGATTGGTCTGTACGAGTTTTATTTGCAGTTTTGTCATAGTCACAATATAAATTACGTCCTATATATACAGAATCTATATTACAGCGATTAAATGTATGACAGCCATCTGTGTAATCTTTTGTTTCGTAAATATCAAAATAAAGACCATTCTCACTATCTTCAAAGATAACACTTCCAATATTGCAACGAGCAAATAACGAACGCTCAACAGGTCCTTTATAATCCTTGTGAATTACAATACTATCAAATTCTGTATTGTAGAATTGAGGATATGATGTAACATACTGTTCAGAAATAACGAAATTGTTTAAGTTAGACAGGCTGATAATACAATTATCAAGAATCCTTCCTAAATATAGATAGGACAAACTTTTAGAAGAAAGATACCCTTTTGATACTGAAAAACTATATACTTTGTCAAGAGAAAAAGTATGATAATTAGTATCATCGCAAATTTTCAGATGCTTCTCGCTATCATTGATAATTAAGGAATCAAGATTAGAACAATACCAAAATCCTTCTACATTCCATTTTTCCAATGAACTCGGTAAAACTATCTTATGAAGGTAGTTTGCCTTATAGAAAACATTGGAAGGTAATTCAAGCGCATCATCTCCCAATTCAATTTCTTCAATAAAAGAGTTGGTTAATGAATAACTACTCAACTGGCTAATGTTCTTGCTGGCGATTCTTTTTATCTTCTCACAATTCTCAAAAGCATATTCTCCCCAACCTCTAACATTCTCAAATGAGCATTCCAAAGACTTGCAATTTTGAAAGCCGTAATTACCTATGTATTCCAATGAATCACATTCAAATTCTGTTAAGTTTTCGTCATTAGCAAAACAATATGCTCCTATCTTTTTCAGATTAGGTGCCTTGAATGTTTTGAGATTTTTCAAGCCAGACAATTCCTCATTTTCCAGTTCAGGAACATTTCGTAAAAGTATATCTGTAACTTGACTGATATCTATACCTTGGAAATCAAGATTTGATATGTTATCAAGTGTCCCAACATGTCCACTAACCGATATTTCTCCATCTTTAGAGATAGGTCGGCCGATAATTAACGAATCTGTTATGTAGGCTTTGCTAATTAATATATCTTCTTCAGATGGTTCAAGATAGAGAACTTTCGCATGTATTGGTGCTTTATCGTTGATTGATTCCTCATATTCGGGGGCGTTTAATATATTGCAAACAGAATGTGGTATCTGTATTTTATTGTAATAATAGTCGTAATTAACTAATACACTACTAACGAAGTATTCATCATCGTCAATATAAACCGATTCCGGTATGATTAAATCAATCAAACCAGAATACTCGTCTATGACTTTGCGTCCTTCTGCATCTAATGCCTCCAATAAATCCTGTCCTCTCAAACCTACAAATTGACTTGCTTCATACTGTCTAAGTATTTCGTCTATTGTAGTTTCATCCGCATCAGCCTCATATACGTCTGAAGATATGTACCATCTTAATAATTGGTAACGAGTTTCAAGTGGAGTTAATGCTTCTTTTAATAGTGCATTGAATAATTCATAGTTTCTTAACCCAACAAATTCCGATAGCCCATTTAGTCTTAAAAACCTATCTATTTCAGAATCATCAGATATATAACTATCAGTTAGATACCCATATCTTGGATTATAATAAATGAGAAGATTTGACCAGAAATGGTAGGCTGATATCATCTGGAGCCCTTCATAATGATTACGAATAAAATATCTATTATCGACCCTTACTGCTTCATCAATATTGAATAATTCTTGTGCAGAGATATTTTGCTGACAAATACCAAACAGCAATAATGTTATTATTTTTTTAAGTATTTTCATAACGAACAGATTGTGATATATGATAAGTTTGGCAGACTGAAAATTGGGAATGCCATTAATACTGATAAATAGCACGTTTATTAGAAGTTATTAGTTCTTTGTCATTTTACTTGTATCTTGATGCTCTCATTGCCAATCTTGATAATACCAACATTTGATTGAAGGTTTTTTCCCTCAAGACTAACAGATGAAGATGAAGCCTTCACAGATGAAATCTTACTGCCAGAGATAGAGTAAAGAGAAACTACTTCTCCTAATTCTACTCCAGAGATTGTCAAAATACCGTTATGAGATGAAATTACTACTGCCCTCTTGGCTGCTTGCGGAGTTTCGATGCCATCAGTCTTGAATGTTCCATCTATGTAGCACAGAGTTGCCGTCGCGGTCTCCGAGTATCCATAACCGTCTGCTCCGGCATAGGCAGTGATGTTGTATGTGGCAGTGAGATTGATGTCTCCATTTACGGGAAAATCGCTAACAACATCTGCATCTAAGATTGAATAGAAGCATTGTGAGCCACTGGTTGATGATTCTATTTTCAACTTTCCATCAACATATAATATAGTAGGCTTCTCACACTGAGTTTTTTCTATTGATTGGCTAATTGGATAGATATTCCAGAACTTGCCCCATATTTCATGAGACTTGTATTGCTCTATACTTGCATCTGGCACAAACACTTTTGCATTCATATATGTGCTATTTGTTGTTGCTCTAATTGAAGTCGGTGGAGTAGGAGCATAACAAATAAGAGTGTCAACACCATCAAGTTTTACAAAATCCATGTTGTACACATCATCTGGAGTCCTGGCTATTGTGAGTTTCTTAACATCCTCAAATCCAATAAAACTATACGTTTTATGATTTTCCTGAAAAAACATTGCCCTGCCCAAATAGAGTTCATGAACCTTTGCTATGATGTTGGCTCCCGTAAAATAATCATAATTATGATTTTCGCAAGACCCTTCCTCAAAAACTACTTTCCTATTACAGCCAAATAAGATTTTTCCTCCAAAAGTCAAAAATTCAACTCTTGGCGGAATAGATATTGCACTCACACCTCTAACTGCATTGAACCCATATTTTCTCAATTTGGGAAAATACAAAGTGTTTGTTTCACCGTAATCCATACCTATTGCTTGCCAACCGAGAGTCTCTATTTGATTATCCTTTGGAATGTAAAGATGATAAGGAGCACAACCTTGCGGCCTCCTATAATCACAAATAGCACTTTCTTCTATTTCTTTGATTGTAGATGGTAATGTGACGCTATTCAATCCAGCGTCAACTTTCATAGCCTCTTTGGACAACTTGGTAACAGTAAACTTTCTACCATTATATATAACAGAACTAGGAATTACAACATCACCAACCCAATTGCCTCCTGCAACAGCCAATGTCATCTCATCCAACGAGACAACATTGTAGTATATACCATTGTCTTCAATGTCATAAGCATGAGCAGTTACGGCAGATACTGCCATAATAATACTCAGAATGAAATTTTTAATTTTCATAATTAGTTCTGGCTATTTGATGAGTTTATTCTTGAGACTTTCTGATATACAAACATCAAAGCATCCTGCGAAAAGGAATGCTGAGGGTTCTTTCTTTGACAAGTATTCGTCAATAATTCTATTTACATCATCAAGAACCTGCTGGACTTCTAACAACACAGCATACTGTTTTGCTCGAATGAGAGTATCTATGTATTCATTCTCCAACATACTATTATGAGATATTCTATTAGCACAAGAAAGCAACAAGGAAATCATACTCTTAACATCCTCAATCGCGCATCTTGTGGAAAGAACATTTCTTAAACTATCTGATACTTCGTTGTATGAAAGATTGCCTCCGGCAAATGTCTCTTTCTGCTCCAATTTCAATAGTCCATAGAGAACTTGAAGTCTTGCGAGACTATATCCAAAAGACTTACCGTCCATTGCATCTTTTATTCTTTCTTCTCTCTTCTTTGAGATATCCTTAGCATCATTTGAGTACAAAAAGTTGGATGCGAGGGTCTCATCTCCTACTACGGTGATGATATCACATGAATCATCATAAGCACTTATGATATAATCTTCAAGACCAGGAGCCAGTGTAGAGTCATCTATGACTACAATAAACTTATAAGCAGGATATACAGAAAAAGGCTTATAATATGCAATTCCACGATCTGAGAAGTTGTCAAGACCAAACAACTCATAGGCATAAGTACGTACAACAGTCAATCCTTTTACACTATATGCAATGAATGGACCATGAGATAAATTTGTGTGATGCGGATATTCTGATGTGTTGTACCGACTCTCCATCCAGCGAAGAGTCGTAGTCAAACGACCACTATGACATCTTCCTAAGATGATGAGCGTACTCTTGGGTGAGACAGAAAACTCTTCAAGTCTGAGAGTCAATTCTGAGATTTTAATTGATAATGGCATGTTTTGAATTTATATTTTAGACAATGTATTCTTCCTTTAGCCATATTCTCTGGAATGCTATTGAGCACATAGAAAAAAACGGCTGATTCTTGTACTCACTCTTAATAAGAGTGCATCTGTTTCATAAAACACTTACTAATATTCTGTTAAAGCAATGTTTAGATGACAATATTGAAACAAATGAGTTAAATATGTATAAATACTAAAGATTTTATCTTTGAAAATATGAAATATGATATATTTTCTTACCTTTGCATTGTTGTATGCACTCTTATTAAGAGTGCATCTAAATAGTCAAACATTGCAAGAATCAATATGAAGATAACAGAATACAATCAGCAAGGTGCAATACTCTTCAAAAAGGAATGTCAGAGTACGATTCCTGAACACATTAAAACATTCTGCGGTAATCATCCACTTATCAGGTTATCACATGAAGAAGTTGAGTCATTGTCATTTCGGCCAAGATCGTTAAAGGAACATCTTCTTCTTGACAAAGTAGAGTTCTTGTTTCAACAAGATTTCACTAACTATATCAAATCTGGACTATTCTCACCAGAAGTTCTTTTCTGCAGAGATGGCGGAATCGAATTAGACGGTTATGATGAGATAACTGAGGCTGTGTCAATTTGTATATCAAAATACAATCGGCTATTTAATCCGCATGGAGTCATTGCTAATCCAACGGAGCAGACAACCCTACAAGAAGATATAATAAGAGTGCTCTCAAATAAGAACTGGATTGAAGGACTGTTATGCCGAGCAATAATTAACTCATCAAGAAACTATAAGGAGGAAAACAGACACATCGCTATTGCCAAATCATTGGCAAGTATAATTCATAAATACTACTATGTTCTGATTAGTCAGCCAAATCTGAATAGTACCCTCCGCGTGCAAATTGCAATACTGAAGCCGTTTGCAAATTTGAGGACAAGTGAGTTTAACACAAATTCCATCCTCAATAGCGATTCGTTCGTGATCAACTGTATTAAGTCTTTACAAGCCATACCAGATTCTCATCGTTCTGAGTTGTACAAACTCTTATCTACTTTTAACTATCTTATAACAGGAATAGTTGGATTCGCTATAAAGCGGAACACATCTTCTACTACTATCACATTGTCCGCTCCAACAACATCTTACAATGTTTCAATGACGGACGATGATTATGCCACACTCTTATCTGTAGATGACGATGAGAAAGAAATGTGGAAAGAGTTGCAAGTAATCTTCGTTAAGATATACAATGACTATCTACTGTACAAGGAGGATAACTGGGAAAAAACACTTCTTAACAGAGTTTGGTTGGATGAGACAATTCAAAATAAAGAGTCTGAAAGTATTTGCTCATACTTGTATTTACAGGAATTGAAAGATATTGACAGGAACTGCAAAGCGCAAGTAGACAAATATCTGCCTCAAATATGTTTTCATGACATATTGTTTCAGTACACAAACTTTATGCGTCCTCAAAAATTGTGTTTCACCCACGATATTGTAGTAAGTGTTATCTGCACTTTGCGGCACAATGGCTGTTCTAACCAAGAAGGTCTTTACGAAAAGATGTTCACACTTAACTATCTTCTTGAGAATTCCGACATAGAAGTTGTCAAGTGTATGAGAAAACTCAAATTAGACCGTGAGAAGACGAAAGCAGTCGAAGTATCTCCTCACATCAATAAGGCTCTGGATTTTTTGGAAGATATTATGAGCCAAGACTATATAAATACAGATGTTTTATCTGTAAAAGAAACTAGAACTCTATTTACAAGAATACTTTACAAAAAAGAATTCCTCAATCAGATAGGGAAAGAACGCCCTCGAATAAGAAAGCAAGAGCCAATGGGCTTTAATCGTGGTCTAATATACAACATTATTGGTGTATTAAGAGACTTAGGTGTACATAAAGATATTTCCCCAAAACCATTATTTAGAGGGAGCGCATCAGATATTGACAAAGCCCTTATGTCTGACTTCGCAAATGCAAATCATGCTAAGTTTATTAGCCAATACACACCTTGCGAACGATCAGTCTTCAAATCGTCATTTCAAATACCTGATGGATTAGAGAAAATAATTTTGGAGGAATTTACGAAGATAAGATCCAGTCACAAGCCTTAAGTATCTGTGTTCATGATGCAGATTTTTGCACATGAACATACCAGTTCTATTCTTTTTTTAGAAGAAACTTTCATTTCAGAGTATAATCTATAGAAAATATTAAAATACTGAAGAAATGAAAGATGAATACGTATTAATTAAGCGAAACTTACTTGAAACACTCTGCGGTAGCATCACTGCTATACAGAAAGAACTTGATGAAATCAGAAGACCTCATTCTGTTCCGAAAAAGTATTATGACAATAAAGACATCCGAGAAATGCTCAAGGTGAACGACAAATTGATTCGGAAGTACAGAGAGTTAGGGATGTTGGGCTACTCTCAATACGGCGGTAAGTACTGGTACAGTTCTGAGGATATAAAATGTTTTCTTGAAAAATGTAGGTGCAGAAGTTAGAAGATAATCCTTTCTTGTAGTATAATTTATAGAAACATAACAGATACTATTAAGAAATGGATTATATAAAGATAGAGGCAACAGATTTAACGTATGTTCTCGGTAACATTGATAAAATCAAAGAAGACCTAAATGAATTGAAACAGAAGCAACTTGACAGAGTCTATTCAAATAAAGAGATGCTTTCAACTCTCGGTGTGAGTGATAAACTACTGATACAGTACCGCAATGATGGAGTCTTACCATATAGAAGAATGGATGACAAATACTGGTACACTCAGGAAGACCTTGACTACTTCATGAACACTCGCAAAGTTGGAGTGCCATTTGCATCTTGGACTCAAGTATCATAAACGACATAATGCCCTCTACACTGACAATTGCAGTATAGAGGGCATTATTCATTTAATTGATACAGTGTTGGGTGAAGCAGAACGATGTTGCTTCACCCTTGTCTTTATCCGAAGTCGAAAGATAAATCTTCAACGACTTTGTCTAAAGTGTCTGGCAGATACTCGGCATAGATTCTTTCGGTAATCTTTGAATCGCTATGACCGAGCAATCTACTAATTTTACTAATCTCTGTACCCTTCTCAAGAGCATAGACTGCCCAAGAGTGTCTGGCTGAGTGAAAAGTGTACTCTTTTCCGATACCAGCCTTCTGACAACTTCTCTTTATCGATGTGTTCAGAGTGTGAGTAATAGCATTTCTACGGCGGTAAAGTTCCTCTCTGTCATTCAAGTCAAAAGACTCTGACAACAAACCAAACACAAATCGATCATTGCGACCGCGCCATCGTTCAAGAATCTCTTTGACCTTATCTGACATCGGAACAAAATTACGATTCAGAGTCTTAACTTGAATCTTCTTGATGCGATTTCTCTCATAGTCTATGTCTTTCCACTGAAGAGTAAGAATGTCTATCAGTCTCAGACCGCAAGCATAGAATGAGAACATATACATCTCAAGTATTTCTTTCTGCCTGTCATGAGTAAGAGTGTTCTTGACCGCTGCAAGTCGTTGCAACTCATCTTGAGTAAGATACTTTACATCAATGTCAGCAGATTCAAGACCACGGTCTGTAAGATACAAGTCTCCAATGGCAGCAGCATCACTATAAGTAATATAATGTAAATCTGCCGCATATTTACAAACAGATGCTATGGCTTGAATACCCTTGTTAATTGTGTCTATCTTTCTGCCGTCATTCAACCTCCATACTCTGTATTCACGGACTAACTCCGCAGTAATGTCTCCGACATAGAGTAATTCGTTGCTGATGCCGTGAGTACCTTTGTGCTCATACTTGATAAATTTTTCAAACTGTTTGATGTACGACACTTGATTCTCAATGTTGCTCGGAGATGTTCCTTTGCCGCCAAGTTCTTTCTTGCGCTGAATACGCTCGTAAGCAAACTTAAAGAAGTCTTTACCCTGGTCTGGACGCAGTTCTACATCTTCACCATCCATGAAGTTCTGAATAGTCTGCCACGAGATACTTCCAGTCTTATCAATGTACTCAGAAATCTTCTTATCAATCTCGGCGAGTCTATTCTGCAAGAGTCTATTCTTTGAACTGTAGTCATTACCATAACTCTTGCGGAGTTCACCTATACCGTTGTTAGACTTCTGATTCCAATCCCCTGGTGCAACCATCACATCTGTAGATCGACGTAGTTGTTTGCCCTGCCAGTAGTAATATATGTAGACTGCTGACTTTTGTCCCGGCTGCACCTCTCTCAACTTGAACTGACCTTTCGGCACTTTTCTTGCTGTTCTTCCCATTTTATTTTCTTTTTTTTAATTTTTGTTTCAAAATTTCAAATATCACATCGCTAATCTCATTTAGCATTCTATGCATTATACTATAGAATTAGAGATTAGTTTATGAAAAATAAAAAAAACTTCTTTTCTTTCACAAGAAGAGGATGCCGCAAAGGTAATGGGTTATTGTGAAACTTTCACAGATTCCTCCCCTAAACAAACCTAAACGGTATCGTTTTTAGGACTTATTGTGAAAGTTATTCGGCACAAAATGACAATAAAAGGCAAAACAAAAGCAGTGTGAAAGAAATTCTACATTTCAGTCACACTGCTTATTATCAGCAAGTTAAGTGCTTGAAAGTCTGTAAAAAGAAGATTAATATTCGTCTTCGTTGAAGAGAAAATCTTCCTTTGTGGGATAATCGGGCCAAACGTCCTCGATGGTTTCGTAGATTTCGCCCTCGTCTTCAAGTTCTTGGAGGTTCTCCACTACTTCCATCGGTGCACCAGAACGCATGGCATAATCAATAAGTTCTTCTTTAGATGCAGGCCAAGGCGCATCTTCGAGTTTTGATGCCAATTCCAAAGTCCAATACATAATGCAGTCTAAGTTATTATGGTTCTTTATTAAGGTTAATGCTTCACAGTCCTTATAGGACGGCGCAAAATTACACTTTTTCTTGAATTTCCAACCATTGACTTACGTTTTTCTTACAATATATGCACTTTTAGGACTTTTTTGAACGGCTAATATACGATTTTCTTGCCTCCGTTAATGTAAATGCCGCGCACGGGACGGTTCACGCGGCGGCCGCTGAGATCGTAGAGCGTGCCATTTGCGGCAGAATTTATTGCAGGAGCGGCGAAAATGCCTGTGGACACATCGTCAAAGTCGAGCGCATAGGCTGCGGCGGGCGTAATGCCTATGGGCAACCAATAAGCCTTAAAACCTTTGAGTTGCATGCCGTCGATGTTCCCCTCGCTGTCGTTGGCAAAGGGGTAAAGACCCACGCCCACCGAGCCGTTTTGCAGGGTGTAGACATTAGGCAGAGCCTCAACGGTGGCAAAATTGCCCGTAAAGTCGCTCGTTGCTCCACTCGTCTGTTCCGTCACGGCAAGCAGGTGCAAGCCTTCTTCTGCCTTTATGATAACGCCCTGTTCGGCGGGGATAATTTCGCCGACATTCGTGAGGCGGAACTTGTTTTCGGCAGAGTTGAATGCACCCACGTAGGCTTTAAGCCCGTCGTCCGCCAAAAGTGTGGCAGGCGAGTAGAGCGTGGCGTAGCCGGCGGCAGAAACGCTGACGGGCAAGAGCGCCACGGGCACGAGTTCCCACGCCGTCTTTTCTCCATCGGCAGAGGCGGCCGTGGAGAATGCAGAGCCATTGCTGCTTAAATAACTTCCGCCTGCCTGCAAGGAATACGCGCCGGGTTCGGTGGGGTGAGGCTGGAAGGTATATGCCCCCGACTGCGCGAGGGGTGCGTGCTGCGTGCCGTTGAGGTAAAGCCCCGTGGCATAGGCCAAGAGTTTGTCGCCGTCGCGCATCAGCACGTTGTTTTCGTTAGGGTTGAGCGCCAGCTGCAAGGCGGTGCCGGTTGCCTGTCCCTCGGGGAGCGTGACAAATCGGCCGCTGGCGCGGGAGCGCAGGCGGTAGAAAGTAGCGGGGCGGGGCTGCGTTTCGGCTTCGATGACGGGCACAAACTGGAAGTCGGTGCTGACAATCATGCCGAGATTGTTGTTGCAGAGATAGCCCTTGGGGTCGTTCGTATATTGGTGGTTGAGCGAGAAAGTGTTGCCGCTGCGGCTGAGCATGGCCTGCTGAAGCGTGTGGCTCAGGAAGGTGAAACTGCCCCACGTGAAGCCCCGGCGCAGCACGAAGTCGCTGTACATGCTGTTGGTCATGCCGCCGAGATAAGGCAGGTTGCCTTCGGCGTCTTTCAGTACTACATATCCGCCGGAGTTCGTTAGGTTGAGCGGGGTGGCTTCGGCGTGATCGGCGGGCCAGGTCTCTGTGACGTACTCTCCATCGGCGACGCGCTTATAATAATAATATGGTGTGGAGGCGGGCAATGCCTGATAGCTGCGCAGGAGATAGCGTCCCTCTTCGGGGTAAACGATTTCGTCGTCGGCGCAATTGCGCAACGTTTCGATTGCCTCCACGAGCGCCTCGCCGTCAGCCGTTTCGTAATCGGGCTTCAAGAAGCCGGCGGCATCGGTCACCTTGGCAAATCGCTTCACCAACGTTTTGTAGGCGGGCAGCGTGGGCAGAGGATAGCCCGGCTCTCCCTCATGGCGCACGAGTTCTGCGGCTTCGGCTGCAGCATCGCGCACGGCCTTTTGCAAGGCTGCGTTAGGCTGCTGCGTTTCGGGCAGTTCGAAGATTTGGGTATAGGTGTAGGGCGTTCCGCTGACGGTGGCCGTCCACGTGCGGCGCACGATACGGCCCTCTTCCTCCTGCTTATAGGTTGTGGCGTAGGTAGTAGAGGTGTTGGAGGAGCGGTAAGCTATCAATTCGGGCGCATCAGCGGGCAAGTCGTCGGCAGAGGCGAGACGCACGTAAGGTTCGGGCGCGTCGTTGCCAGTAGATTTTTCCTTAAAGAGATAGCGGGCCGTGGACTGGTCGAGGGTGAAACCGCCGCTGTAAATGGTTTCGCTGCCGTTCTTGTAGTAGGGCATCACGGGCATCACGGCATAGGGGGCTTCGCCAACTATTTCCACCTTGAACGCTCCGCCGTTAACCTCTTGAGGATAATCGCGATAAGGGGTCTTGCCTATGGTGATGAATGGGAATGCGCCCGACCAAGTGCCCGTGTTGGGCAGGTTGTCGGCAAGGATATAGGGGAAAGTTTGACCGAAGTCGGTGGAAAGGCTGATGCGCACGCGGCTATTCGGCCCGTACACCTCGGTAAGCGGCGACCATGTCAAGGTATATTCCACGCCCCATTTGTAAGAAATAAAATTGGTCGGCTTAGTGATGTTGGCTGTAAACGGCTCGCCTTCCACGATGCGCAGGTTAATGTAGCGGCTGTCGTAGAGCGAGTTTTGGCGCACGGCAACGCCGAACTTGTATAAGCCCACGCGGGAGGCATCGGAATAAGGCACGTAAGGGTTCACGGCATCATCGGCCACGGCTGTCGGCGTTTCGTAGTAAGGCTGAAACATCTGCGCCTCCGACACGGTGGGCTTGTAATGCGGCTGCAGGGCATTGGCGCCTCCGTCGAGGGCGATGTCCATGCCGTGGGCAACGAAATAGAGCGGTTGGTCGGTGGACGATTTCAGGGGGATATGGAACTGGAAATTCGAGCCTGCGGTGACCACGTACTCTTCGGGCAGGCGGTTGCCGTCGATCTCGGGCTGGTCGCCCTCTTCAAGGTAGGCGTAGGCAAGGTTCGTGCCTTCCGTGTCGCTATTTCGCGAATAGTCCGCCTTTTCGGGGTCGCAGTCGGGCGTGAGATACACATTGAGGGCACGCAGTGTGCGGCGCATGGCGGCGATGCTGCTCATAGCGAAGAAGTCGCGCGGCGAACCGTAGCTCATGATGCTGCGCCCGCTTCCGGGCTCTACGAAATCGCCGTCGGAAATATAGTGCGTGTGCTTCGCGCCGAAGAGATGGCCCATTTCATGGGCAATGGTGGTGATGATGGGACGGGCAAATCCACGCGCCTTCTGATAGCGCGATGCCGCTCCGCCAAGAGCGGCCTGCCCGGCAAGGCTGCCCGTGCCGTTGGTAATCATCAGTCCGATGTCGTAACTGAACTCACCGATGAGGGCGTTGATGATAGGCGTGCCGCTCTCGCTGACCAGCGAGCCCGAGCCGTCGCGAATGGGATATTCCGTGGTGTTCTCGTGCATGATGAGGCGGTCGTCTTTCACAAGCACCAGTTCGATGCCCACGTCGTTGCGGTAATACTGATTGAGTTCGGCTTCTACCCTATCCCACCAAGCACGCACGGTGGCGGGGTCGCCATTGGCGAAGTCGCCGAGCACTTCGGGCGTCATAAGCAGCGCGACGCGGAAGCGATAGACTTCGCCGCTGTTGAAAATAGGTTTGGCGGGCTCGGCAGCCTTACCCTCTGCGGCTACTGCCTGCCGCCGATGGTAAGTGGCGCCTGCCATTATGCGCTGCAAGGCCACGGAGTCCTGGCCCGTGGGATAGATTACGCTGCAAGTTTCATGGTCGTGGGTATGCGCCTGCTGCGCCTGCAACGGCGCGGCGCCAGCAAACAAAAGAGCGGCAAAGGCTGAGGCTGCCGCTTTCATATAAGAAAGTTTCATCTGAATATAACCTCTTTGAGTTTTATGGGGTTGGAGTAGTTTCCGGAATAGCCGGATTTTCCGGGATATCCGGAACAATCTGACTGGCATCCTCTTCGCCCACCACGTACCTCTTATAATAAGATACCATCAGCGTGGTGACGGGCAGGGCGATAATCAACCCGATGATGCCGAGCGCGAAGCCCCAAACGGAGAGGGAGAAAAGGATGATGGCGGGCGGGAGCCCCATGATTTTTCCCATAATCTTGGGCGTGAAAATCGTGTCCTGCAAAATCTGAACCACTATATACACCAACAGCACGCCGCAGATGAGCCACCAGAAGTTGGCGCCCGTCTCGGCCGTCTTGAGCAGCGCGAGCACCGTGGCGGGCAAGATGCCCACGACCTGCAAGTAAGGCACGAAGCTGATGATGCCGATGAAGCAGCCGAGGGCAACTGGCAGAGGAAAGCCTATGATGAGAAATCCGATGGTGAACATCACGCAGTTACTCAATGCGATTAGGGCCTGCCCGCGGAAGTAGCCGCTCATGCCGCGCTCAATGTCGCCCACAAGCTGGCGGGCAAAGGCGCGGCGGCGCTTGGGCACGAACTTCGCCCAGCCTTCGGCATAGAGCTCGTAGTCCATGAGCATGAAGAAGAGGTAGAGCACGCCGATGAGCGAGCTGATGATATTGAGCACCATGCCCGCCGTTGACCACAGCACGTTCCACACCTTGGGCAGCGTGGTCTTAACGGCGTTGACCAAGTCGTCCTCGCGGAGGAGCTTCTCAATATTGAGTTCGTTGATATGCTGCTGCACGAACCGCTCGATCGCCGGCGGCACAGACGCATTCTGCGCCCCTTTCTCGATGTAGGCGATGGCCACGTTCTTCAAGTGGGCGCACTCGTTCATCATGGGCGGCACGGTGAGATAGAGCAGCCCGCCCAGCACGCCGCCCACGAGCATGAGGGTGACGATGATGGAGAGCAACCTGTTCTTCAACCGGCACTTCACCTGCAGGAAGTTCACGATGGGAAAGAGAAGATAGGCTATGACCCACGCCACGAAGAACGGGATAAGCGCGGCGCTCAGATAGTTAATCAGCCACCCCGCGCCGACTATCAGAGCCAGCACGAGCAAGCCGCGCACGAAGCGGTCGAAGTTGATTTCTTTGGAGAACATTCCCGAAAATAATAACTTTTTAGTAAACAAGTGGACGAGTATACAAGTAAACGAGATAAGTCACATTTGAAAAAAATTCTTTGCAAGACATCTCTGTCTCGTCTACTCGTTTTCTTTGAGATTTTCGGCTGCACTCGGCATAGCCCGAACAAGTTCGGCTCTGCTCTCGCTTGCACGAAAATTTTCTTGAAAACTCGTCTACTAATATATGGGCCTTTATTTCACCACAATCACCAGGTATTTGCTCACGCTCCAAAACTTCTGCGGGTCGGATATGCGCAGCGTGTATTGCCCTTGCGCGTCCTTGTCGAGCGAGTAAGAGCCGGCGGGGTGATTGGTCAGTAGTTTCGCGCTCTTGGAATAGAGGCGTATTACTTTCGTGACGCGCAGGTCGATTTGCGTGAAATAGTCCTTGTTGAAGTCAGTGCCCTTCACGAGGTCGCCTCTCTTGACAATGTTTTGCGCCGTGAGTTCCTTTTTTGTGCCAAACACGTACCACGCCGTGTTGAGCGCCTTGTCCTGGGCAGCGAGGTTCTTGTCCTTTTCGGCATTGGCGGCCGAGAGTTCGTCTACGTTTTGGTTCAGCGAAGTGACGCGCTCGTCAAGTTCGGCAATCTTGATGTCCTTGGCTTCGAGTTGCGCGCGCAGTTCTGCGATTTCCTGCGCCTTTTCTTCGAGTTGGGCATTGAAGCCTGCCGCCATTTCCTCTATGGTGCTCTTCATCTTGGCATTGGTCTGGTTGCTGTTGCGCAGTTGCTGCTGCAGGTTGGCAATCAGTTCGCGATTGAGGCGCAGGGTGCGCTGTATGAAGTTCATGTTCTCCACAATCGCCTGTCTGTTGTTCGCGCCGCCGTCTTTCGTCTGCACGCCCACGCGCCCCTCCGCCTCGTTGATTTGGCGGAAGCCGTCTTGAATTTGGTCAATCATGCCCATGAGGTCGTTCGACTCGTTTTGCGTCTGGTTGATTACCTGTTGCAGCGAGTCGATAATGGCTGCGCTGGCTTCCTGACTTTGCTCTTTCTGTTTCTTCGTGTCGCAGGCCGTGAAGGCGAGTGCGCACGCGGCCAGCAACAAAAGTGTAATCTGATGTTTCATTGTATGGAGTGTTTTCAGTTTTGCTATAGATATAATATTGTGTACCTCTATGCCTTGCCCCTTCCCTCAACGATGAGCACGAACTCGCCGCGCGGCTCGTTGACCTCAAAATGCGCTGCCACCTCTTCCAGCGTGCCGCGCACACATTCTTCGTGCAACTTGGAAATCTCGCGGCAGGCGGCGCAGCGGCGGTCGCTGCCAAAGATCTCTGCCAACTGGCGCAGGGTTTTCGCCACGCGATAGGGCGACTCGTAGATGATCATGGTACGCGGTTCCTCGGCGAGGGCGGCGAGGCGCGTGGCGCGTCCTTTCTTTTGCGGCAGGAAGCCCTCGAAGGCAAACCGCTCGCAGGGAAGGCCCGACGACACCAGGGCCGGCACGAATGCCGTTGCGCCCGGCAGGCATTGCACCTCCACATCGCGCGCCACGCAAGCGCGGACCAGCATAAATCCGGGGTCGCTAATGCCCGGCGTGCCGGCGTCCGACACGAGCACCACGGTTTCATCGCTCGCGGCAAGCCTTTCTGCTACCGCCTCGGCCGTTTGGTGCTCGTTGAACTTATGGTGCGACTGCAGCCGCGCCTTGATGTCGTAGTGCTTGAGCAGCATTCCCGTCGTGCGCGTATCCTCAGCCAGCACGAGGTCGGCGGTCTTGAGCAATTCGAGGGCGCGGAGCGTGATGTCTCCGAGGTTGCCCACGGGCGTGGGCACGAGATAGAGTTTTCCCATGCTGCAAAGGTATGAATTATTTTATAACGCGCCCCGCACTTTTCCCTTGCAAAATAGCATTATCATACTTAATAATGCTAAAACAGATTGAAACCTTAGGACAAGCATTCAATAATATATACGCACAATGGGAAAGCATCGGCTTATTCACCACAGGTGTCCTGCTCGGGCTGTGGGCAGTGCGGAGTTACAGGAAGAGAGGAACATTTATCTTAAAAATTCCACGCCTTATCATCGGGTCTAAAATAGAAAAAACACATGCACGACTTCTATTCATCGTGCATGTGTTCTAAATAAGATTCTTCTTCGGCTTGTTCTTCCTGTTCTCTTAACATATAGTCGTACTCAATTTCTTCTTCCGTAAACTCCTCAAAGTCGGGATCTGGTCTGTCATATTCTGTCTGCTCATAGAAATTGTGCGCAGAGTTATCAGGCCTGCGACCATTATGATTATTATAAATATTGTGATAATCATCGTACTTACAGACATACACAAAACCGCCCACAACGAAAAGAGCAAGAATAATCCATAACATAAGCGTCCTCTTATAGATTGTCTATTTTTTCTTTCTGCAAAAGTAAGAAGAATGTTTTATGTTTGCCTTTTTTTGTATCATCCATTGCAAATTAATAAGCAAGGAGTTGCTGATAGACCTTACGCTTCATGGCTACGGTGCTTGCACCTTTTTGAGATTTTTGAACTGCCATATTCTACACCTTTTTGAGATTTTTCGCAATGAAAATATACACCTTTTTGAGATTTCTTGCAAGAATCGTGTTCTGGTCTTATACTCTCATTGTGAAGGAAGGTATAAAGCAAAGGTTAACCACGGAGAGAACTAAAACATTTCTGAAATTATGAATACATGGTGCTGTGTCAAAATGTGCATGTAGCCCCTTTTCATAATGTCGGCTGCATTCGGCAATTTCATAATGTCGGCTGCACTCGGCATAGCCCGAACAAGTTCGGCTCTGCGCTCATTTGCACGCCATTTCAAGTAAACTTGATTGCGCTCATTTGCACGACATTTCAGGGGCACATCTGCAACAATGTTCATTTTGACACAGCTCCATAATTGCACTTCTATCTTGAAAGTTCAATGTTTTTCAATATATTACAAAACAAAGAGGCTGCGCCAATTTTGACACAGCCTCCATTTATTATATGTGCGCCTGATAGGACTCGAACCTACACGTCTCGCGACACCAGATCCTAAGTCTGGCGCGTCTACCAATTTCGCCACAAGCGCGGTTTGCAGCGGCAAAGTTACGCTTTTTTGGCGAATTGAGGCGGGGACGCGAGTAATATTTCTAACAAGTGTTATTTATTCAGCCGCCACGTGGCGCCGTCCTTGGTGTCTTTCACCTCAAATCCGAGGGCGGACAGTTCGTTGCGGATGCGGTCGCTCGTGGTCCAGTCTTTGTTGGCCTTGGCCTGCGCACGAATGTTGAGGAGCAGGTCGATGGCCTGGCCGAATGCCTCTTCGCGGCCGGCGTTCCCGTTGGCTTCGGAAGCGAGGCCGAGGATGTCGAAGCAGAAGGTGCTGAAAGCGGCCTTGAGGGCTTCGAGACCGTCGGGCGTGATGCTTGCCTTCTTGTCTGCCAACTGGTTGATGGTGCGGCAGGCATCGAAAAGGTGGCTGATGGCAATGGGCGAGTTAAAGTCGTCGTCGAGCGCGGCGTAGCAGTCTGCGCTGAGTTTTTCGGCAAACTCCTTCCCGATGGTGCCTGCTGCCTGCGGCTCGATGCGTTCCAGCTGCTTGATGCCCTCCATAAGGCGTTCGAGGCCTTTTGCCGAGGCTTGCAGAGCCTCGTTCGAGAAGTCGACGGTGCTGCGATAGTGCGCCTGGAGAATGAAGAAGCGGATTGTCATGGGCGAGTACGCCTGCTGCAGGAGCGGGTGGCTGCCCGTGAAGAACTCGTCGAGGGTGATAAAGTTGTTGTACGACTTGCCCATCTTCTTGCCGTTGATGGTAATCATGTTGTTGTGCATCCAGTAGCGCACCATCTGCTTGCCCTGCGCCGCCACGGCCTGTGCGATTTCACATTCGTGGTGGGGGAAGATGAGATCGAGGCCGCCGCCGTGTATGTCGAAGGTTTCGCCGAGGTACTTGCGCCCCATGGCCGTGCATTCGCAGTGCCAGCCGGGGAAGCCGTCGCCCCAGGGCGAGGGCCAGCGCATGATGTGTTCGGGCTGCGCTTTCTTCCACAGGGCGAAGTCTGCTTGATTGCGCTTCTCGCCCACGCCGTCGAGTTCGCGGCTGGCATCGCGCACGTCGTCGAGGTTACGGCCGGAAAGGATGCCGTAATGATGGTCTTTGTTGTATTTCTCAACGTCGAAATATACCGAACCGTTCGACTCATAGGCGTAGCCGGCATCGAAAATCTGCTGCACGAGCTGTTCTTGTTCAATGATGTGTCCCGTGGCGTGCGGTTCGATGCTGGGCGGCAGCACGTTGAGTTTCTTCATCGCGTCGTTGAAGCGATTGGTATAATGCTGCGCCACCTCCATCGGTTCGAGCTGTTCGAGGCGTGCCTTTTTGGCAATCTTGTCTTCGCCTTCGTCGGCATCGTGCTCGAGGTGTCCCACGTCGGTAATGTTGCGCACGTAGCGCACCTTATAGCCCAGATGTTTCAGATAGCGGAACACGAGGTCGAAAGTCACGGCGGGGCGTGCGTGTCCGAGGTGCGCGTCGCCATACACCGTGGGTCCGCAAACGTACATGCCTACGTGCCCGGGCTGCAGGGGCACGAATTTCTGCTTGGTGCGCGTGAGCGTATTGTAGATGAGCAGGTCGTGATTGTTCATTGTATATAAATATAATATTGTGTGGTTAAATAATGCGTAGTCCCTGCAAAGTTACTGATATTTTCTTATATGAGCGTTTTTAGGGACTTATAAGAACGCGCGATTTGCTCGGAGATAATTTTTCGTTGCTCCTTGAAAATTTTTTCTATAAGCAAGATATTTTTTACTATCTGCTAAGAAAAAGTTTGTTACAAAGTTTGTAACGCTTGTTACAAAGTTTCTAATACATGTTACAAAGTTTGTAATACGTGTTACAAACTTTGTAACAAAAACTTTCTTATAGGATAGAAAAAAATATCAAGTAGAAAGGGAAAATTATCAAGGGGATAATAAAAAATATGTCCGAAATAATCGAGATCAAAGACGTATATGCAAGATTTGTAGGCGACCAGTTTGTAGGAATAATGGCTAATCTTGGGAAATAGTTGCACGAAAGGCAAAAGGAGCGTATCTTTGCAGAAGATACGCTGCGGCTCAGCAATTAAAGTAAACTTTATTGCGCTCGCCTTGCACTATCTTTGTCATAAGAAAAAACTTAAAACCTTTCGGAAAGATGAAGACGTTTCTCTGGATAGCTGCTTTTGTTTTATCAATATTATCAGGTAAATTTCTTTTATTTGTTTCGTGTGTTATAGTATTCTATATAATGAAGTATTTTGCAAAAAAAGAAAACATATCAGAAGAGGATGGAGAATATTATCTTTGGAAATCAGGATTAGGTCCAAAGCCAAAGAAAAGACGATAAAATATTTGTCTTTTTCTTATATCGGAATACGGGTTACATTTGCAGAAAAGCAAATGTAACTCGTTTTTATTATGAACCCATCAGAAATAAAAGAGATTATCCTGCAAATAAACGGAACGCAGGCAGAAGAGGAAATCAAGAGGCTTAAAGGTATCATCGAAGGAACACGGCAAGCAAAGGAACGGTTTGAACAAAATCGCCCAGACAGCACGAAATGGACAAAGGCGCAGCGTCAGGAGTGGGAGGATTGCAACAAGGTTATAGCACAGGCGGAGCAAAAAATAAGGAAGTACGGGCTTACGGCAGACGCTGTCATAATAACCGCCTCGGGCGCGCAACCCCAACCATGGGAGTGGCGCGCCCGAGGCGTTTTTATTTGTTTTGAAAGATTTATTTGTTGAGATACGCGTCGATTTCGTCTGCCACGCGGCGGCCGTCGGCAATGCAGCGCACTACGAGCGATGCGCCCGTGCGGGCATCGCCTGCCCGGAACACGCCCTCGGCGAGCGG
>SAMEA3663013__coassemble_418_pt1 | contig 73110 bp, 61 predicted proteins | sample SAMEA3663013__metabat2_low_PE_021 | metagenome-assembled genome bin SAMEA3663013 (sample SAMEA3663013) | pig gut metagenome | biome: pig gut; feature: pig-associated habitat; material: faeces | place: France | collected 2012
CGCCCGTGGTTCGACCGCACCGCGCCCAAGACGCGTTCGCCCCACGGGAGTGACGCGACCGCCCCGCGCCCGTGGGGCGATGACCGAATGTGCAGATAAGCAGAATTCCCTGCCTTGGAAAAACGATTTCCTGCGAGATTGCGACAGAACATGTAGATTAAGTTCGGCACGCCCCATTCACCCTACTACCGTTTCAACTCCGTAAACGACGACGCAGAACAACAGCGTCAACCCGTCACCAGTGCCGGGTTCATCACCCCCAACCCGTAACAGATAATCCTTTGCAGATCAGCAGGTAATCCCCGCCAGTGACGGGTATGTATAGTTTTTAGGGGTAAAATTTTGCGTAAAGGTCAAAATGGCCGGTTATCTCGTTTATGGTCTACAATTCCGCTCAAAACTCGGTTAAATTCGTCCATAATTGGCAAAAGTCCGCTAAAAGCGGTGATTTTGCCATATTTAAGTTGTATTTTTGCCATGTCAGTGAACTTCCCAATGAAGTTGAGTCGTATCATTAAGTTTGGTGAAATTTCTGACATAGCAAAACCCTGGGCAATATTTTGTTGCCCAGGTTATTATAAAAAATCTCAACAAACTATGCTGTGGATTCTAGAAATCAATAATTAGAGGAAATACCAATCATGCAGAACCACATTTTCGATATTACCAGCACCCGCGATTTTCTACAGCATTTCCTTACAAATTGGCGCACCAAAAGCATTTCACCCGAGATGGTGGAAAAACTTAAGGAAAACAGCAAGAGCGATCCTTATGCCGCCTATGGGTATGGAAGATGGCTATCACTGGTAAACCCTGACGGTAAAAGCATCAGAAAAGCAGAACTGCTTCTAACTTGGGCAGGAAGCAATGGTGTACAGGATGCCAATGCCGCCCTTGCCAGAATGTACTATGAAGGCCGGATTGAAGCTGATGAAGCCATGCCGCAAATGCACGCCTTTATGATAGACTCCGCCTATAAACTAGGTAGCGAACTTGCCCAATATCAGACGCTTGAGAATCTCATTTATGGAGAATATGGAGTTCGGAAGGATCCTGCTCTGGCGGCCGATATCCTGAGGAAGCATTTGGAGAAAAATCCAGAGAGCGATCCGATTTATTATGACCTTCTGGGACAGGCTTTGGAATCATCCGATACGGAATCTGCGGAAAAAGCATATATTACCAGTTTGGAACGAGGTAATACGGAGAGTTATTATTCCCTGGCCAATTTTTACCGGACTCGGCATGAAGAATCCAGAGCTTGCGCCATAGCGGAAGAAGGAGCACGACTTGGAGCCGTAAACTGCCGTCGTTTCAAGGCTGCGATGGAGTGTGACGATTTTCTGGCATTGTCTCCGGAAGAGCGGACAATCCTTCACCAAGAAATTGACGAAGGATTGGATTATGCCATTGCACGCCATGACGGTTTTGCCTGCTACCTTAAGGGGGCCTTATTGTTTTTGGGACATCTCGGTTATTCCGAAAACCATGAAGAGGCATTGAGACCGTTGTCTCGTGGCTGCGAGTTGGGGAAGGCCAACTGCTTTTGGCTTAAAGCTTACATCCAACACATACACGGAGACAATCTTTCGGACGAAATGAAATCATCAGCCCAGGATATTGCGAGAGCCTGCCTGCAGGCGGCACGCTTGGGCGACAGGGAGGGATTCACCCTTGAGCAAGTGGCTCGCGGATATGTTACCGGCTTGCTCTCCAAGTACGAAAAAGAGATAGAACGGCTTTGGCTCAAAGAATACCTTGCCGCAAATCCGGAAGAAGATGACACAAAGGATTGTGCTGCCGTCACGTTGGTTTATCCCCAAGGCTTCTACTATGCAATGGATGTAGAAGAAGGAGAAGACGATCTCGACTTGGAAGCGCTCTCCTCCCGGACGGAAGCCCGCGGATATGACGTCGTTCATTATTCGCCGATTCTGAATCGCATTACAAAGACGCTTGCTTTGGATAAAGAATCTTGCCATTTGGCTATGCTTGTGGATAAGGATGGGCTTATGAGAGACCTGCCTGATAATATGGTGGGGACTCTTGTCTATGGCCAGGGACAGGAAATTCGTGGCACGGTAGTGTTTGTTCTGGAGGATGACAACACATATCGCTTGATGCCAATGAAAGGTCTTCAGCGAATCTATATGTTTTTGCAGATGCTTGGAGCCGCTACAGGAGACCTTATGCGTCAGCCATCTTCGGAGGAGTTGGAAGCCATTGGAGTGGAAGATTCGGGTGGCTTCGAAGAATATGACGATCCGGATATTCTTGACGATGAAAGCGGGCAGGAGCAGGAAATTGAAGAGGACATGGCGGCTGTCGATACTTCCAGGGAGGAAGAACCACGCGAACTGGTAGTGCCTGTGGCGGAGGTGAAAGAAGGTATCAATAATTGCAATCTTTGTATTGACACGTTGATTGTCACACTTCCAGACAGTCGGGAATTCTGGTTTAAGTCAAATGATGATCTCATATTGGAACTGGGTATCAAAAGCACTATCGAGAAGAATATCACCCGGCACGGCGGCTATATGATTGACGAGTGGCAATATGTGGACACACGTCAGATTCCCATTGATATCCGCTCACATATCTGTTTCAAATTCACGGACGAGCAGTGAAAGCCGGATCAACATCTTCAGCCACTTTTGTGTGGGGTAAGTGATTTATCGCTTGCCGCAATTATATAAAAAATTTCTTGCAATAAGGGGAAGCCACCGAAGGCCACGTTGTCTATTGGAGCCAGCTGGTCCGCACCATAAAGAGCCACCGCGAGCGCCGAATTGACGACAGCGACCTCCGAGCAATAGCAAGAGAAATCCGCACCGCCAACATCACCGACAAAGAAACCCGCTCCAAACACAACGCAGGCGTCAAAGGTGCAGCCCGCCGACCAGCCCGCCAACCAGCGGCGCTACAACCTCGCGGGCCAGCGCGTGCCTGCCAGCTACAAGGGTCTCGTCATCCAGAATGGCCAGAAACACTTGGTAAAATAAAGAATCATTCGCCGTTGTACGGCATAACCAAAACTCATCCGCCCGTTATTTTGTGAGGACAAGATAACGGGCGGATGAATTTTTTTGCGGTGGCACCGAAGGGGCGGAGAGGCGCCGGCGGGGTCAGGAGAGGTAGCGATAGTGGCGGCGGCGGGCCAGATAGTCGGGCTCGGCCTGGTGGCGGTAGGCCTCGCGCTCGAAGCGGATGCGGTAGTAGGCCTCGATGCCGTTGCGGTAGCGCACCATGAGCACCAGCCACTCGGCGGCGTACCACAGGAAGAAGGGCAGGAAGAGCAGTTCGCGCTGCTGGGCGGTGTGTATGCGCTCGTGGTTAAGTTCCTTGGGCGATAGGTCGCGCACGGCAAATATGAGGCCACAAAGATTGATGGCCAGGAAATCGCCGCCGAAGGGCAGCTTGCGCACGTGTATTACCATAATTATATACTTTCTCCCTGTTGTTTTTGCGCGGTAAAGGTACGATTATATTCACTTCTTCCCAACAAAGGCGACAGGAAAATCGTGCTAAAATGCAACACGTGCAGGGCGTGCAGGGCATTCCTGCAGGCCCCGTCGCGCAAAGTATATTCATCGGCCTCACGAGTAGGGAGGCGTTGCACGTGCTCGCCCTATACGCCCCAACCATTTGCCCATTCGGCGCGGGCAATCATTCCGCACGGCAGGCGTATGAAATACGCCCCGTTGTTAAAGTTGTCGACATAACAATCGCCACTTTGCCAACGCAATGTTGTCTTATGTTGTTTCTGTTGTCTCAATAACAACCCTCGCGCACGGCAGGCGTATGAAATACGCCCCGTTGTCACAGTTGTCGGCATAACAATCGCCACCTTTGCCAACGCAATGTTGTCTTATGTTGTTTCTGTTGTCGTCAATAACAACCCTCGCGCACGGCAGGCGTATGAAATACGCCCCGTTGTCACAGTTGTCGGCATAACAATCGCAACCTTTCCAACGCAATGTTGTCTTATGTTGTTTCTGTTGTCGTCAATAACAATCCTCGCGCACGGCAGGCGTTTTCAAAACGCCCTTTCTTGCTTGCTATCTCATAAGAAAAGCGTAAATTTGCCTTATTACTTACCTCTCCTTATGGCAAACCATCTTCTCATCGGTCTCGGCGGTACGGGCGGCAAGGTGCTGCGCGAGTTCCGCAAAAAAGTTTATGAGGAATTCCATTCCAACGAACCCACCAACGGCACTTGCATCAACTATCTCTATGTAGATTCCAGCGAAGACGACCTCAATTCGCGCGAGGGCTGGAAACTGAAGGGCAAGGACGTGCATCTGAATGAGGCGCAAAAGGTGTCGATCCACGGGCACGACATGAACATGTTCCAGAACCTTTCGCGCTATCCCGGCATCAAGTGCTTCCTCAATTCGGGCGATATCGACCTGATGACGAGCAAACTCGGTCCGCTCGTCACCGCAGGCATCGGCGGACAGTGCCGCCGCCTCGGCCGCACGCTCTTCGCCAACAACCTCGCCAACCGCGACGGCAGCGACTTCATGTCGCGCCTCAAGCAGGCGGTACAGGCCATGCAGAGCCAGACGAACAACCAGAATGTCACCTTCCACATCTGCGCCGGCCTTGCAGGCGGTACGGGTTCCGGCTCCATAGTGGACACCATTGCGCAAATCCGTCAGGTATACCGTCCGCAGCCGGGCGGCCCGCAATATGAGGTATACCTCTACCTCTATGTGCCCGAAATCAACGTGGCCAATGCCAGCCACGACTCGGGCTTCTACCAGGCTAACGGCTATGCCGCCCTTTCAGAGCTTAACGCCATGAGCGTGGGTGCCTACCACCCCTACGACGTGACGGGCACGATGGACAACGTCACGGGCCAGGTGCGCCGCCTCTGCGAAGGCATTGATCCATTCGATGCCGCCTTCCTTTACAGCAACGTGGACGAGGCAGGCAAGACGCTCAACCTCGCCAACGCGCTGCCCGCCTCGGTGGCCGACTTTATCTTCCAAAAGACGGTGCTCTCGGCCGGCACGGGCAAGATGGTACGCCTCGACGATTGGGAATACTGCGGCTTTGCATGTCCCGAATACGACAGCACGGGCGTAGTCACGCGCAGCTGCAAGTTCAAGACCTTCGGCATACGTCACATCGAATACCCCGAGGCTGAAATTGAAGAGTGCGTGACCTACAACTACGCACGCTCCGCCGTACGCCAGCTCACCTTCAATTTCTGGCAGGACGGCATCGGCTACGGCGAACGCTCCATCGAGGAAATCGGCACGGGCTACAAGGACGAAATCAAGAACACCAACAACCGCGGCAAGCTGATGCTCTCCAACGAATACCTCACGCTGGACAAGGCTATCATCGAACCGCCCGCCTCGAAGCGCTGGCAGGGCATTGACATCACATGGAGGCAGTGCACGCAGGAGTTCGCCGACGAGGTGATGAACGGCGAGGACAAGAAGAACTGGTTTGCCGCCTTCACCGACCTTGTGAAGGACTACTATGAGAACCAGTTCCGCACGCACGGCGTGAAGAAGTTCTTTGAGATCCAAATGGGCGAGCGCCTCGGCTATGCCAAGCACATACGCCGCCACATCGAGAAGCTGCTTTTAGAGCAGTGGTACTTCGACGAAAAGAGCCTGCTCGAAATCGAAAAGTACACCCGCATCCTCATCGAAGACTGCGCCAGCCGCCTCGCCTCGTTCAAGGAGCAGACGGAAGTGCAGGAGAACGAGATGAAGGAGCAGACCGCCAAGATTAAGACCATCAACGATGAATGGGACCACATCGGCTGGCTGCGCCACATAATCACGGGCGCATCGAAGAAAGTGATGGGGCAGTACAAGACCGCGCTTTGCAACTATTACACCGCCGCCACGCGCGTCACGGCCTATGCCTTTGCGTACGCTCTGATGCAGGAAATCATCAACGAACTCTCGCGCATGCTTGAAGGCATCCTTGCCTATAAGGAAATGCTGGGCCAAATCCTCAAGGAGGTGGCATTGGAGGCCGACAGCAAGTGCAACGAACAGACTGATGCCGACCAGCAGCAGAACGAACGCAAGTACGACCCCGAGCGTGTGCACGACTTCGTGAAGCAGTGCATCGCCAATCAGGACAGCCAGGTGAGCAACGCCCGCGCAATCCGCGACCGCCTCGTGCAGAACCTCGGCGAAGAGGGCGAGAAGTCGTTTGTGAACATGCTGCAGACGACCGACCTCAGCGCAACGACCGACGTGATCTATGAAGGCTGCAACAAGTACGCCATAGACGCCATGGAGAACGCCGCGAAGAACGACCCGCTCAGCAAGATGGTGGGCGTGAACATTCTCGAAAAGCTCAAGCAGGAGTACAACTCCGAAGAACGCCTCGAGCAGCTCTGCCGCTCCTGGGTGCAGTCCGCTAAATGCTACCTGCAGTTCAACGCCGAGGAGCAGAGCAAGCAGTTCGGCAACGCCCCCGGCGGCATGATGCAGATGAAACTGCTGCGCCTGCCGCTCTTCCCCGAAGACCAGACCGGCTTCCGCGACAAGCTCATCAGGATGATGCAGCTCGTAGCACCGGGCTTCAACCCCTCGGAGAACGTTTCGGTGTGCGAAAAGAAGAACGAAATCGTCATCGTTTCGGTCGCCGCGGGCTTCCCCTTGCGCTACGTGGCCAACGTGAAAGAGCTCAAGCAGCACTACGACCGCATGATTGCCGATCCCACGGAAGGACAGCTCAACCGCATGGTGCTTCACACCGAGACCTTCGAGAAGCCGCTGCCCACGCTCTTTGAGAAGAGCATCATCGAGCGCATGGAAGAACTCAAGCGCACGCTCATGATTGCCATGGGCTTGAAACTCTTCGCAGAGAAGAACGACCCTGTGACGGGCGAACGCATCCTCGCTATCAAATTCCCCAGCGACTTCGGCGACGACTGGAAGCGCGTAGGTAAGGACTACCTCGACATGGCGCGCAACCTCGCAGAGCAGCCCGCCTTTGCCGAACAGGTAGAGCGCATCGTCAACAAGACCTTTGCGCAGCAAGTGCGCTCCAACGACCAAAAAGCACAGCTGCGCCGCAGCATCGACATGGACGTGGTGCGCGGGCATATTCTCAACCTGCCCGTATGCGAAGGCAACGAGTCCAGCACGGAATATCAGAAGTACAAGAAGTTGGCAGAAGACATCTTCGCCCACGAGCTCAAAGAATTATAAATCCCTACATACTAATCCATTATAAACACAATGCGTTGGATGGATTAGTGGTAGATTTAGACAAAAACATTCAAAACCGCTTGCCCCGTTTGAAGCCCAAGGGCACGCCGCAGGTCTTAACGCCGAGCATTAAAGCCTTGCGGCTTTTGCTCGCCCTTAATCCCTCGGCTGCGGTCGGTTCCCGCCCGCTTCAAACGCAGCAAGCAAAAAACATGAAAAAGTAAACGTCCACTTTTTTCTGTTTTTGTCTCAAACCTTTTAAAAGGACTGAAAAATATTACTTCAACTACAAGCACGGCGGGCATTTTGCAAAACGCCCTTACTTGCTTGCTATCTCATAAGAAAAGCGTAATTTTGCCCTTATTACTTTCTACTCCTTATGGCAAACGCATCTCTCGGTGCAAATTGACGCTTCATCACTCTCAAATCTAAAATCCTATGGACAACAAACAATACAACGCGCTTTTCTCCTTCATCTGGAACATTGCCAACGACGTACTGGTGCATGCCTTTGAGAAGGGTGGGACTATAAAAATAAAGAATATGGCTATTTTGCTATGCTAAAACGTATAGGGAAATTGCAAGAAGTTTCTGGTTGTACAGAACACGAGCTCCTTTTTCCCATTCCAGAAATGGAGTTGAAATATTATAAAAACCTTATCCAAAACCAGGATATTGAATGAATAGCTTTAAGAATCAGATATTTTCGCCGTTTAATTAAAATCATCACAAATATTTATCATGAAAGAATCTGTATTCATTACAATTTGGATTGGGGCAATAATATTGTTCACAATACTCTATATCAAGTACAGAAACAAGATCAAAAACTTTGAGCGTACTTTATCAAATGATGTTGTCAAAACACGATTTAATGTAAGCAATCGTAATCTGTATAAAGACCAAGGCAACTCGCAAACAATCGTTCTAAACGCTGTGCCTTGGAAAGTTGACCGTCTTGAAGATTTCGTGTATGAACGTACTCTGAAAACAGGAAAAACAACCTTCTTGTTTGATTTAACTCGCAAGAAGTGCGCAATGTTCAATGATAAAGTAAAACAAAAGATTATTACACGTTTGTTTGATCAATACTTGTCTATTGGGCTATACCTAGTGGCAAAAACCAAAACAGTGATACGAGGAGGCATCTCACCGATTGCCATACATGGGTACAGAGTTGCCAGTGTCTCAAAACGCAGAGAAACCAAAATATCACGCATCTATTATATTTTCACCTATCGTGCTGATGGGAAAGAATGGACTCAAGAACTGGACTTATACAATGGGTTGATGAATTCCAACAGTTCATCATATGATTCAAAAGTCCGAGAAGCCGAAATTTTTATGAAGGAATTTTCTCGTTATACAGGATGTAAAATTAATTCCTAACAATTAAAACATGAACAACCAGTGGAAAAAATTATTGTCAATCTTTAGCAGATTGCCCAAACCTAACATAAATCCAACGTTCATGGATATATGTCAGATGGGAGGTGATAGGTTTGAGTAACGATGCAGTCAAGTACTTCGTTTCTACTTCTCACCTGATGCACCGCACAAACTGCGTGGTTTATTCCTAAATTCTCTGTTGGAACACCTTAATCTTCTTGACAATCCAGACTTTCGATATGACATTACAACAACAAAAGTGTTGACGGAAGAAGCCACAGAGGACAGGAAACGAATTGATATAACGATAGTTACTGATAATTTCGTAGTTGCCATTGAGAACAAGATATGGGCTGACTTGTATAATCCGTTGGAAAGTTACACCAATCATATTGAGGGCAAATACAAAGGAAAAAAACATATCTACATCGTACTTAGTGTAAGAAAGATTACAAGTGCAGAAGAACTCAAAAAGATGGAGGACAACGGATTCGTTTATGTAAATTATCAAGATCTGTTCTCCGCCATTAAGAGGAATCTCGGTAGTTACATTGTTGATTGCGACCAGACCTACCTTACATTCCTTTTTGACTTCATCAGAACAATTGAAAAGAAATATAATCTTTTAACAATGGAACAAGACCGTTTCTTCTTTGAAAATCAAGATGTATTAAACGAATTGGTTAAACATTATGATGCATTTAAGCAAAAGATATTGAGTAATCAAATTGACAGAATCAGTGCCATAAAGTCTGAATTGTCAGAAAAAACAGGTGCAAACTGGTGGGTTTGGCAAGGATGGGATTTAGGTATATCCTTTAATGAAGAAGGGAATCGTATAGGAATAGAATGTAGTTTCACAGATGAATCACAAAACAATCCTATTGGCTTCCTACACATATATATAACCGTATGGAGTAAAAAATGTTTTGCTCCTTACGAAAACGAGTTAAGAAGCCTATTTAGGGATGCTCCAATTGACTATGATAGTATTCCTAACAGAGTCTATTTACACCTTCCTGTGATAGACAGCAATAATCACACTGAGTTTATTGACAAACTTACGGAATACTACAATATAATGAAAGATTTAACAGATAGAATCAAATAATGTTTCCGCAACTCACTCGTAAGAGCCAACTAGACCAATATGCAGTATGGCATTACCGAGACAACAGAATATCTGGAGCGATTCTTCCGCAACTTGCTAATGGGTGAACAGAATGAGTTGAAGAGTAGATACATAATTGTGGGTACAAAATGGGAAGAAAACAAGAAAGAAGATTCTACTGCTACCCAAGAAAACGCTGGTAGTACCCAAGAAAGTACCCAAGAAACGAGCAAGAGTACCCAAGAAATGATTCTTGATGAAATTCGCAAGCATCCTCACTACTCGCGAACAACTTGCTAAGGTCATCGGCATCACGCCCGATGGCATCAAAAAGCAGTTAGAGAAGTTGAAGAAAGCAAATCGCATCAAGCATGTTGGGCCAACGAAAGGCGGTCATTGGGAAATTATAAAATAAAAGTGTGCTAAGCATGACGCAAGAGAACAAAGACATATTGCTTAAACTGCTGAAGCAACACAAGGAACTCGGCATCTCGGAACAGATAGACTATGAGAAGTTCTATCTGTACTCTATCATCACGCACTCTACCGCCATCGAAGGCAGTACCGTTACAGAAGTGGAGGCGCAACTGCTGTTTGATGAGGGTATTACCAGCAGCAAGCGCACAATGGTAGAGCAGATGATGAACCTGGACCTGAAGGTTGCATACGAATATGGCATGCAGTGGATTCGAAAGCATGACCCCATTACCATAGAGTGGCTTGCTACTCTTGCATCAAAGGTAATGGCCCGGACAGGAAGCGAGTATCATTCACCCGGCGGTGACTTCGACGCATCAAAGGGAGAATTGCGCAAACTGAATGTCACAGCGGGCATAGGAGGCCGGTCGTATATGTCGTACCTTAAAGTACCCCTGATGCTACAAGCATTCTGCGAGGAATTGAACAGAAGGCGCAGTGAGATAGAGCCCTCAGATATTGCTGCTGTCTATGACCTCAGTTTCTGGGCCCACTTCGAGTTAGTCACCATCCATCCTTGGGCTGACGGCAATGGCAGAACAAGCCGACTGCTGATGAACCTGCTGCAGATGGAATATGGTGTGCTACCCACAAAGGTGTTGAAAGAAGATAAGGCTGAATACATACAGGCGCTAATCGACACAAGAGAAGAAGAAAGCATAGAGATTTTCCAGAATTGTATGAGCCACCTCCACTGCCAGCACCTAAGATATGATATCGACCAATACTTAAAGAGTGTTGATGCGGAAATGGTCGATAAACGAAATCTCGCAAAGGAAATGGTCGATAAATGGTCGATAAAGCCTTCTTTGGCTGACAAGTTGTCCGATATTCTTGTCTTTATGGTCGATAAAAAAGAAACGAAGACAGAAACCATCGTTCAGCAGTTTGGATTTACTGCTACCACCGCAAAACGCTACTTGCGACAACTTACGGAGTTTGGCTATCTCGTAGCAAAGGGAGGTAACAGAAACAGAACGTACACCATGTTGATTCCTTCGCAAACAGAAGAAAAATAAAACGTTTGTGCAAGGCGAGAGCAGAAGCCAAGTTTACTTGGATTATGCCGAGCCGCAGCCGAAGGTGCATTTATATGAACGTTTGTGCAAGGCGAGAGCAGAAGCCAAGTTTACTTGGATTATGCCGAGCCGCAGCCAAAGGTGCATTTATATGAACGTTTGTGCAAGGCGAGAGCAGAATCCAAGTTTACTTGGATTATGCCGAGCCGCAGCCAAAGGTGCATTTATATGAACTATTGATAAAAGCAAAAAAGAAGTTTGAAACAATTTCGTTTCAAACTTCTTTTTCATGCTTTGTGACTCCTATAGGATTCAAACCTATAACCTTCTGATCCGTAGTCAGATGCTCTATTCAGTTGAGCTAAGGAGCCGTCCCATATTGTGACTCCTATAGGATTCAAACCTATAACCTTCTGATCCGTAGTCAGATGCTCTATTCAGTTGAGCTAAGGAGCCAAAAGCAATCTTATTTCCTGATTGCGAGTGCAAAATTACAACTTTCTGCCGTTACAGCAAATCTTTTCATTGATTTTTTTCCTCTTTCTTAGTAGAAAAGGGGTAGAAGAGGGGAATATGTTTCATTTGCCGCTCTATTTGTTTCTGCCTTTTGCGCATATACGTGCCGGGACGCAGTGAGGAGAATTTGCGCGGATTGGGTAGGGTGGCGGCGATGAGGGCGCAGTCGGAGCGGCGCAGTGCGGCCGCCGAACAGCCAAAGTGCGCCTGCGCCACGGCTTCCGCGCCGTAGATGCCGGGACCCATTTCGATGCTGTTGAGATAGACCTCCATGATGCGCTCTTTCGACCAAAGGAGTTCGATGAGCACGGTGAAATAGGCCTCAAAACCTTTGCGCACCCACGAAGAGGCAGGCCATAGAAACACGTTCTTTGCCGTTTGCTGGCTGATGGTGCTCGCGCCGCGCCGACGCTTGCCTTTCTTGGCCTCTTCGGCGGCCTGCTCTATGGCCTCGTAGTCGAAACCGTTATGGTTCAAGAAATTCTGGTCTTCGGAGGCAATGACCGCCACGGGCATATAGCGCGACATGGAGTCGAGCGGCACCCACGTGTGCCGCCAGCGCGGGCTTTCGCCGCCTGTCACGGCCTGTGCCGAACGGATTACCATCAGCGGCGTGAACGGTACGGGACACCAGCGGTATATCAGTACGGCAAGAACGCTCGTCCCGAAAAACAGGATGAGCGTCCACTTTATAATTCTTTTGATAATAAACATCTTTGGATTATTCCTTGAAATGCGGTTGTTCCTGACGCTCGGCGCGGTGCAGGCTGTCGCGCAGGTGTTTCATTATTAACGTTTTCTTCTGCATCGTGCTGTCGATTTCGTTCGTCGTCGTGGCTGACGGCTCGGCAGAGGCGGCGAGGCTGTCGGCAGGCGTGACATCGGCTTTTTGCGGACGTATGAGACTGAGATGCAGGTCGTCGATAATCATCAGGCGCGGGCGCTCGCTCCAAGGTGCGTGCTGGTAGATGAAGCCCGAGATGCGCTGCACCGGTTGCCCGTTCGCCGTGATGCTCACGCTTTGCTGCCCGGAGAGCGAGATTTGCTGCGTGACGGTGCGCACGCTGTCGCCGGCGCAGTGCAGGCAGATCTGGGCGAAGGCGATGCGTGCGCCTTCCGGGTAGGCCCAGCGCGTGGAGAAGCGCAGCTGTATGCGGTCGCCCTCGCGCAGCGAGTCCATTTGCTCGACGGAAAATTCTACGCGCTTTCTGCCGTTTGAGGAGAGCAGGCAGAAGCCGCCGTTCCAGAGCGTGAGCGTGTCGCCGAGCGCGGCTCCGCCCTGCCCTTGGCCAAGCAGGGGAGCGGACTGCGTGGCGGCTGCCATGCGCTCTTCGAGATTTTTGTAGATTTGATAGAGACGGTCGGAGTGGCGTGTGTACCATTCCATATTGTGGTCGAAGTCCTGTTCCGAGATGCCGTATTTTTTGTAGACGGCAGCGCAGTAGAGGCGCGTCTTATAGTCCGTGCTGTCGGTGCTTTGCGCTCCCATGGCTTGCGCCACGTGGTAGTCGAAGAGCAAATCCTCCATCTTGTCGGGCGGCAGTATGCCCTCGTCCACAGCCTTGTCCTTGCACGCGGCGAGGCAGAGCAACAGGCAAACCGCTGCCGCGAGACTATATATATAATATGGTATACGGGAAAAGGTCAGTCGCATTGTTCAGACTGTTCTGGGGTGGGAGAGGGCTGTGCCTCTTTCAGCAGATGCTTGTTGTAGAAAAGGAGAATGGCTATTGCACCGCAAGAAATGGCGGCATCGGCAAAGTTGAAAATTGCGCCGAAGAACACGTCGCCGCCCACAAGCGGCATCCAGTCGGGCCAGGTGAAGAGTGGGAAGTAGAACATATCCACCACGCGCCCCGAGAGGAAACTGCCGTAGCCCTCGCCGAAGGCGGTGAAGGCGGCGGGGTCGAAGGGTATGCCCGGCACGTAGGGCAGGCTTTCGGTGAAGATGAGTCCGTACAGGCAGTTGTCGATGATGTTGCCCGCCGCGCCGGCGATGATGAGCGCAATGCAAAGAATAAGTCCGAAAGGCTTCAGGCTCTTTGCCGCCTTGCGCAGGATATAGCAGAAGAAGATGATGGCTGCGATGCGGAACACGGTGAGCACCGCCGTGCCGATGAAGTCCATGCCGAAGGCCATGCCCCTGTTTTCGATAAATACGAGTTTGAACCACGGGGTCACGTCTACGCTTTCGTGCAGGAGGAAATGCGTCTTGACGTAGACCTTGATGATTTGGTCGATGACGATAACCGCCAGCATCGTTGCGGCGGAGAGGCAAAGGCGTTTGTTGGTAGGAGAAAGTGGCATCGGTATGGCTGAAAAGAGTAGGGGCGTAAGTGCCTGGAATTTTCGTGCAAACGAGCGCAGAGCCGAACTTGTTCGGGCTATGCCGAGTGCAGCCGAAAATCTCACAGCAAATTTTCGTGCAAACGAGCGCAATCAAGTTTACTTGAATTGCCGAGTGCAGCCGAAAATCTCAAAGAAGAGGCACTACGCCATAGAACTGGCATTTGACACATTTCCGCAGGCGTACTGCCTTCCAGGCAAGTCCTTAGCAGTAGCCTATCCCGAGGACTGCGTCCCCGGTTACCATCGCTGCGCTCTGTACTGCCTTCCAGGCAGTTTAATTATCGCTTCTGCGCGTTCTGCATCTGCTTCGCTTCGATAGAGAGCGTGGCGTGGGGCACGGCGCGGAGGCGTTCTTTGGGGATGAGTTTGCCCGTCACGCGGCAAATGCCGTAGGTCTTGTTCTCTATGCGCACGAGGGCGGCTTGCAGGCCTTGGATAAAGCGTTGCTGGCGGGCTGCCATAGTGGTCAGTTCCTCCTTGGTCTGCGTCATCGAGCCTTCTTCGAGCACCTTGTAGGTAGGCATCGTGTCGTCCACGCCGTTGTCGCCCTTGTTCATCAGAGCGTCCATAAGCTGCTGGTAGTCGCGCTTGGCTATTTCAATCTTTTTGAGGATAATCTCTTTGAACTCCTCAAGCTCTTCATCGCTATAACGTACTTTGTTTTCCTGTTCCATGTTGTGAAAGGTTGCTTATGCTTTTGAGATATTTACATTGATAATCGTTCCGTCGAAGTCGAACGCGGCGGCATCGGCCACGTCGGCTGCAAACGTGAAACTGTCGGCGAGCACCTGCGTGCAGATGTATTCGCGGAAGGCCTCGACGGCTTCGCACCTGGCGGCATCGCCCGCCTGCATCACAATGTTTATGTGGTCGGTGATTTCAAATCCGTTGTCCTTGCGGTAAGCCTGGATGCGCTTCACCATTTCGCGGGCAAGGCCTTCGCGGCGCAGGTCGTCGGTTACCTCGATGTCGAGCGCAACGGTGAGCGCGCCCTCGTTGGCAACTACCCAGCCGGGAATGTCTTCGCTCACGATTTCCACGTCGGCGCGTTCCACCGTGATGCTTTCGCCCTCCACGGTGAGCGCGAGCGTGCCATCGGTTTCGAGGCGGGCAATCTCGGCTTGCGTGAGCGCGTCGACCGCGCTTGCCACGGCTTTCATGAGTTTGCCGAACTTCTTGCCCATCACGCGGAAGTTGCACTTCACTTTCTTTTCGAGCATCTGCCCTTCCACGAACTTCAGCTCCTTGACGTTCACCTCGTCCAGGATGAGGCGGCGCACGGCTTCGAGGTCATCGCGCAGCGTCTGCTCCGTGACAGGGATAGAGATGGCTTGCAGCGGCTGGCGCACGATGATGCGCTCGCGCTTGCGCAGCGAAAGCACCATGGAGGTGACCTTCTGTGCCAGTTCCATGCGGCGTTCCTGTGCGCTGTCGATGAGCGAAAGGTCGGCCTTGGGGAAAGCGGCGAGGTGCACGCTCTCGGCGGCATCGGCGCGGCCCTCGGTGAGGTCCTTGTAAAGGCGGTCGGCGTAGAACGGGGCGATGGGCGCGATGAGCTTGCTCACCGTGAGCAGGCAGGTGTAGAGCGTGTGGTAGGCGCTCCGCTTGTCGGCCGTCATGCCGCCGCCCCAGAAACGCTTGCGGCTCAGGCGCACGAACCAGTTGGAGAGATTGTCCACCACAAACGTGGAGATGCGGCGGCCGGCGCGGGTAGGTTCGTACTGGTCGTAATCTTCCGTCACCTCTTTCACGAGCGTGTTGAGCGCAGAAAGAATCCAGCGGTCCATTTCCGTGCGGTCGGTCTCGGTTGCCTGCATGGCGGGGTCGGCGGGATTGAAGCCGTCCACGTTGGCATACATGGCAAAGAAGGCGTACGTCTGGAACAGTTTGCCGAAGAACGAGCGCGACACTTCCTTCACGCCCTCCTCGTCGAATTTCAGGTTGTCCCAAGGCGAGGAGTTCGTGATCATGTACCAGCGCAAGGGGTCGGAGCCATATTTTTCAATAGCGCCGAAGGGGTCTACGGCATTGCCGAGGCGCTTCGACATCTTCGAACCGTTCTTATCGAGCACGAGGCCGTTGCTGATTACGGCTTTGAAGGCTACGCTGTCGAACACCATCGTGGCGATGGCGTGGAGCGTGAAGAACCAGCCGCGCGTCTGGTCGACACCCTCGGCGATAAAGTCGGCGGGGTAGACCGTGCGGCTGTCGAGCAGGTCTTTATTTTCGAATGGATAGTGGATTTGCGCGTAAGGCATAGAGCCGGAGTCAAACCACACGTCGATGAGGTCGCTCTCGCGCTTCATGGGCTTGCCGCTCTCCGACACGAGCACGATGTCGTCCACGTAGGGGCGGTGCAGGTCAATCTTATGATAATTCTCCTCGCTGTAATCGCCCGGCACAAAGCCCTTGTCGCGCAGCGGGTTGCTCTGCATGATGCCGGCAGCCACGCTCTTCTCGATTTCATCGTAGAGTTCGGCGATAGAGCCGATGCACTTTTCCTCGCGCGTCACGGCATTGCGCCAGATGGGCAGCGGCGTGCCCCAGTAGCGCGAGCGGCTGAGGTTCCAGTCGTTGAGGTTTTCGAGCCATTTGCCGAAGCGTCCCGTGCCCGTCGATTCAGGCTTCCAGAGAATGGTCTTGTTGAGTTCCATCATGCGCTCGCGCAGGGCGGAGCTGCGGATAAACCAGCTGTCGAGCGGGTAGTAGAGCACGGGCTTGTCGGTGCGCCAGCAGTGCGGGTAGTTGTGCACGTGCTTTTCGATGCGGAACGCCTGACCGGCGCGTTTCATCTCGATGCAGAGCACGATGTTGAGGTCTTCGGCCTTGGCTGCCGCTTTCTCGTCGTACTTACCGCCGGGATTGAACTGCGGGTCGTAGGCATTCTTCACGTAGCCGCCCTCGTGGTTGGCGTAGAGCGCCTTGTCCACGCAGGCATCGGCAAACGCCTCGGCACATTCCGAGAGCAGATAATATTTACCCGTGAGGTCCACCATGGGGCGCGTCTCGCCTGAGGCGGTAATCATGAAGAGTGCGGGCACTTCGGCGGCTTTCGCCACCTTGGCATCGTCGGCACCGAAGGTGGGCGCGATGTGCACGATGCCCGTACCGTCCTCCGTGGTTACGTAGTCGCCGGGAATGACGCGGAAGGCCTTTTCCGACAGTTCGCAGAAGCGGTCGCCCGCCACGGCAAAGCATTTTTCAGGATGAGCTTCGGCATATTGGCGCACGTATTCTGGGGCATTGTCATCTACCTTTTCGGTCGGCTTCACCCACGGCATGAGTTGCGCGTAGTGCATGCCTACAAGTTCTGCGCCCGTCCAGCCGCCCACGATGCGGTAGGGCAGCACCTTGGCCCCGGCTTCGTAACCCTCCATCGGGGCTTCTGCGCCCTCGGGCTTGAAATAGCTGCCCACGAGTACCTCCGCCATCACCGCGCTGATGGGCTCGGCGGTGTAGGGGTTGTACGTGCGCACGCATACATATTTAATATTGGGTCCCACGCAGAGCGCGGTGTTGGAGGGCAGCGTCCAGGGCGTGGTGGTCCAGGCGAGGAACACAGGTTTGCCCCAGCCCGTCATCTCGGGCTTCGGGTCGAGGATGTCGAACTGCGCCGTGGCGGTCGTGTCCTTCACGTCGCGGTAGCAGCCCGGCTGGTTCAGCTCGTGAGAACTAAGCCCCGTGCCTGCGGCGGGCGAGTAAGGCTGAATGGTGTAGCCCTTATAGAGCAGACCTTTCTTGTAAAGTTGGGCCAGGAGCCACCAGAGCGTTTCGATGTAAGAGTTCTCGTAGGTGACGTAAGGGTGCTCCATGTCCACCCAGTAACCCATCTTGTGGCTGAGGTCGGTCCACTCTTTCGTGAACATCATCACATTTTTACGGCAGCGGGCGTTGTAGTCCTCGATAGAGATAGTGCGTCCGATGTCTTCCTTCGTGATGCCCAGTTCCTTTTCCACTCCGAGTTCCACGGGCAGGCCGTGCGTATCCCAGCCCGCCTTACGGTTCACCTGGAAGCCTTGCATCGTTTTGTAACGGCAGAACACGTCCTTGATGGTGCGTGCCATGACGTGGTGGATGCCGGGATGCCCGTTGGCGGAGGGAGGTCCTTCGAAGAATACGTAGGAGGGGCAGCCCTCGCGTTCGGTCATGCTTTTATGGAAAAGGTCCGCCCTGTCCCAGTCTTCAAGGACTGATTTGTTGATTTCAGGGAGGTTTAGGTTGCTGTGTTCTTTGAATTTCATACGTTTGCGGATATTTGGCTGCAAATTTACAAAAAAATCCAATAAGCGGCATTTCCTTATAAGATAATAGGGCTTTTTGCTCGTTTGGCAGAATTAGAAAATAGTATGATAAAACAATAATCTGCCCGGAAGTCACTTGCCCCGGCACAGGCGCACACGGCGGGCGTTTTTAATAAGATAGGCTGCGGCTCGGCAATTAGAGCAAGCTCTATTGCGCTCACCTTGCACTATCTTTGCAAAACGCCCCTACTCTCCACACATATATAATATATATATACCAAAACGGGGGCGACATTTCTGCCGCCCCCGTTGCTATAAGAGGTTAATAGAGAAATTATTTCACGAATTTCTTCTGACCGTCGATGATGTAAGCACCGCGCTGGAGCTTGCCGCTTACCTTGCGACCATCGATGGTGTAGATAGTCTTGCCTTCGAGGCTGTCGATCGTTACGGTGCTGATGCCGTTAACAGTGTCAACCGTGTAGGTCAAGGTGAATTCGGGGTTGCAGATAGCCTCATCGTAGTCGTAGATGTAGCCTTCGGGCACGGTGATGGTGTACGTACCGTTCGTCTTCACAGCTTCAGTCAGTCTCAGAACAACTTTGTCGTAGCCTTCGCCGAGCGGGTAACCGAGTGTTGCGGTCGTAACGGTGCTGCCGTCCTCGCTGTTGATAACGTTGATCGGAGTTTTGGTCACTTCATTTGCCACATTGGCGGGGAAGGTGATGGTGATGTCTCCGAGTTCCTTGACAACGCTTTCGTTAGCGGGATCAACGCTCTTGTAAACGAAGGTGTTGATGGGTTCGGAAGCGGCCTTAACCGTATAGGTCAGGGTGAACTCGGGATTGTAGATAGCACCATTGCTTACGCCCTTGTCGGCTGCAGACGGATCGTAACCTTCGTTAGAATAGATGTAGCCGGCGGGCACGGTGATGGTGTAAGTGCCTTCTGCGGTGATAGGTTCTTCCAGTACAATCACAACGTCTTCCCAGTTGTCATTGTAAGTGAGCGAAGCGGTGGTAACCACGTTGCTCTCGGCATCAACTACGTTGAACGGAGTCTCGTTGATGTAGTCGCATACCCACTGGGGATAGGTAACGGTGATAGAGCTGAGTTCAGCTACCTCACTGCCGTCGGCAGGAACAACGCTCGTGTAAACGAAGGTGTCGGCAGGACCGGCAGGTTCGGTGATGGTAAACATCGTGGTGAATGCCTCGTTGGTGCGGCCATCGGTGGTAGAGAAAGCACCGGCGGGAACAGAGATTGCGTAAGTGCCGGCTTCGGTGATTTCCTCAGGTGCGCTTACGGTAACGGTTGTGCCGTCAACGCTTACGGTTGCCTTCTGATAGTAGAGGCCATTTCTCTGAGCAATGGTTACTTCGATGAGTTCGTCGTAGGTAACGTCTTCTTCGAAAGTAATCGTTGCGCTGGTGAAGCTTTCAACTTCGCTCTGGTCTTCAGGAGTAATCGATACGGGAGCAATCGGGCCCTCCGGGGTTGTCGAACCGGTAACTTCGAGCGTAGCGTCTAAGATGTAGCCGCCGTTTTTTGCAATGCCGTTGTCGCCGGTTACCGTACCATTGGCAGCTTTTTGGCCGCCGGGGTCAACGCTGTTCCAGTCTACCTTGAAGCGGATGCGGTAAGTACCCGGAGTGGTAGGAGCTGTGAACGAGGGCGGGTTGATGTTGGCGCGTGCGTCGCCGGTGATATGTTGGCCAGCAGAGTTGTAGCCGCTTTGATCATTGGTGAAACTGCCCGAGTAGAATGCGAAGGCCTTGAGGTCTGTGCCGCTCTGGTCGGTGCTGCCTTCATTGAACGAGAATGCGCCGTCGTTTTCAGTGTCGATGTAAACGTAGCCGTGCATCCAGGTACCCGAGTAGTTGAACGTTGCGGTGAGCGTGCTACCTGCGTTGCAGGTGAGCGTAGTCGTTTCGTGCTGGTCGTTGTAGATCTTCGACGTGTTGGCAACCGTTACAGTCTGACCTTCCTGGCCTTCCTCTGTGAGCGTTATGCTGTTGAGGGTGCGGTCGGTGCGGGTGCGGTTCATGTTCTTATCGAAGTTTACGGGATAAGGTTCGATAACGTTGAAGGTGAGGGTGGTGGCGGGGGTGTAGGTAGCGCCCTGCGAAACGCCCTTATCTTCTGCGATATCGTTGTACTGGCTGTTCCAGATAAATTCATCGGGAATGGTGAGCGTGTACGTACCCGGCGTGGTGATAGCCGCGGCGAGGGTGAATACAACAGAGTTCCAGTCTTCCGCATCGTAAGCAACGGTAGCCGTGGTAACGGCAGTGCTGGTCTCAGTGTTGATCACGTTAACCGAAGCGCCTTCCGTTGCGAGCGTCGGAACGTCGGCATAGGTTACCTTAACGGTGCTCAGTTCGAGCAGGTTGGCATTGTCGGCAGGAGTGGTGCTTTCAAATGCGAAGGTGTTCGTGGGAGCGAGCACGGTAATCGGGCTGGTGAGTTCGGGGTTGAACGTGCCGTCTTCCGTGGCCGTGAAGGTTTCTTCGGGGATATAGAGCGAGAGGAAACCCGGTTCGGTAACGGGCTCTGCGAGCGTAATCGTAACCACCTTGGCGTCTTCTGCGCTTACAGCAACCGTGATGTCCTTCGTGATGCCCATCATTCTGTTGCCTAGGGTGATGGTCTTCGTGTTGTCGTAAGTTACTTCTTTCTCGAAGTTGAGCGTGATGGTTTCGAGGGTGCCCGTAGCCGTTGTAGGCTCAACGGTCGGCACGAGCGTGTTGAGGACAGGCTCGGGCAGGGTGATAGCGACAACTTCAAAGATAGAGCCGCCGTCGCCTGTGCCGCCGTCCGTCAGAGCGTTGCCGCTGTTCCAGAAGCTGAGGAGCGTGTTGGTCGTGCCGCCGAAGTTAGAAAGGAAGTAGTTGTCGGTGTCGGCACGCTTGATGAAGTAGTTGCCTGCGGCGTTGGTCACGAGCGTGAACTTGTCGGTGCCGTCTTCGAGCGTTGCATCGGTGAGGATAGCATGGTAATTAGTACCGTCAGTCAAAGCCGTAGAGGGAGAAGCGATGCGCTTGCCCGTAGCGAGGTTGTTGATGGTGAAGCCATTGAGCCAGTCGCCGACGAAGCACCAAGCGTATTTCTTCAACGTCTCATCGGAGGGCAACGTCTCGACAGCGGTGTTGCTGATCTGCGTGCCGTCTTCCGTAGCGTAGAGGTAGAGGACAGGAGAGCGCTTGAGCGTAAGTGCCGTCCATACTACGTCTGCTGCATCGGTAGCCTGGTAGAACTTGAAGGGGCAATCGTCCTTAACAGTTGTATTTACAACTATCTCGGTGTTCTCCGTTACGGTTTCGGGCAGACTTCCTTCAACGGTTGCTTCTACGTAACTGGGCACGCTGTAGCTGGGGAAAGCACTGCCTTCGTTTAAGGTTACTGCCTGCGAGCCGAGAACTTCGCCGTTTTGCTTGAATGTGAACGTTACAGTGTACTGAGGCTTGGGAGCTTCAAGTGCATCAATAACAGAGAGGGCTTCGGTAAAGTCTGCGCTCGTGTTTACAGCCGTAACCACGAGGAGGTTGCCGCCGTCGGGGTCGCAAGAAACAACCTTAACGCCAAGGTATGCCTCCCAAGTGGAGATGTTAACCTTGCGGTTGGTTGCATCGGCGAGGATAAAGTTTGAACCAGATGCCGTGAGGGTTACTCGGTCGGCAGTCGTGGGTGCGTCTTTCAGATAGGTCTTAACATCGGCGGTGTTAAAGCCTACGAATTTGCCAGCACCAACGCTGTACAAATAATACTTGCCTTCGGGCGTGTAAGTGCCGTGCAGGAAAGCAAACTGCTGTGAAGCCTCACCTGTCGGCGTTGCGTTTTGGCCGCCGTCCAGGTTGTAAGAGGACGTAAGCGCCTCGGTAGAGGTGGCTTCGTTGTAGAGGAAATAACCGCGCTCCGTTGTTTTCAACGTGTACGTGGTCGTGTTGTTCAACTCACTTACAGAAGTGATTTGAGCATTCGCTACTAACGCCACCAACGACATGAGGCACAGAAAAAAGATGTGAAGAACTTTTTTCATAAGCTTTTGTTGATGATTTGGTTAATAAAAAAGTGAATTAAAAAAGATGTATCAAAAGGATGTGTGGTAAAACGCCCCTACAAATTGCAATGAATGTATTTTTAATTATGGCGACGCCATAATTAAAACGGGCACTGCTCCCTTCATATACAATAATTATATATGAAAGGAGCAGCAAATATACGAGTTTTTTGCAAAAAGTATTAAGATTTTTGCAAAAAAGCGCAAATGTCCTATATGAAAAGCCGTAATTTAGTACGCGAGGCGTACGTTGTCTATCCAAAGCGTGTTGCCTACGCTGCCGATGTATGCGCCGCCGTGGCTCGAGTCGAATTGCAGCACGATGTGCGTGGGCGCTTCGTTGGCATTGGCCCAACCAACTTCTTTTACTTGAACCATTTTTCCCTTGGAATTTTTGGCATACTTGGTGTTATCGCCAGTGGTGAGTGCCATGCTTGAGTTGTAAAACTTTTCCTTGGTGATGTCGCCGTAGTGGATTTCAAAGCGGGCGTTGTTCACCCAGTCGGTGTTCTTGTTGAAGCGTTTCACCATCGTGCCCACGCGCTTTGCGTAGATGTTGCCCTGCGCGTCCTCCCAGCGCTTTTGCAGGTAGAGTATGCAGTCGGGCATGTCCATGCCCTGAATGGTCTTAACCTTGCCGAAGCCCGTCTGCTTCACACGGTTGGGCTGTCCGGAGAGTTTTACTTTATAGTCGAACACGAGGGCTTTCGGGCGGCGGCTGAATTTAATGCCGGCGTTGAGCTTGGCCATAGGGTTTTTCGTGCCTGTAATCGGCTCTTGCGTCTGTCCCAGATAGATGGAACCTGCGGCGAGCACCTTGATATTCACGATGCCGAGCACTTTGCACTCTTCGAGGTGCGTGTAAAGTTTGGCGCAGTAGCCGTGGCCCGGGCGTTCCTCGCGGTAGACGCTGACGTTGGTCTTCGTGATGCCCGACACGCGTGCCATCACGTTCGACGTGGCCCAAGGCGAGCCGCCCGAACCTCTGTAAGGGTCGGTGCTGGTGATGGTGCCGTTGGGGGCGATGCAATAGAGCGTCTTGGTCTTACCGCCGATGATGCCGCTTTCCTTCACGTTGCGGATAAGCCAGCGGTCAAAGTTGCCGAAGTTGATGTATTCGAGTTTGCCGGCGTCGGTTTGTTCGTCTTGCAGAAATTCCGGCGCGTAGGGTAGGGCGCGGGCGGAGGTGGCGGCTAGGAGGAGTGCCGCAGAAATCAGTTTTTTCTTTAATGTCATATTGATAGAGATTTTATAGTGGAGATAGTTGCGATAAGGGTAAAGAAATGGTGCAAAATAATATTCTGTGTTAAGTGCCTTTTAGGCAGATAATACTTAATCCTCTTTATCAGATCAATCAAATGCAGGTTTCTTTATTTGATTGCTCAAAAGGCTTCGTTGAGGCTGAAGATAAAGCCGCCGCCGTTTTTGGAGAGACCGTAGTCGAGGCGCACATTGATCCCTTTCTTGAACTCCCAGCGGTAGCCTATGCCGCCATTGGGCAGGGTGTAGCGGAAGCGCATGTCTTTCAACTGCTCAAATATCTGTGCCGCACCAACCCACACCACCATGCCGTGGCGCTTCTTGATGTTCTGGCGCAACTCTATTTGTGCCTCAATGAGGTTCTGGTCGCGATACCGGCCCTCGTAATAGCCACGCATGCGGTTGTTGTTGCCCACTTCTGCCATGAAGCCCCAGGGCGTGTGGCCGTAGTTGAAGAGCGAGTGATACTCCGCCGCGAGCACGCCGCCGCGCCATACCTTTTTGTAGCCGCTCAGGGTAACCTCCGTAGACGAGAAACAATAGTCGTTTCCAAGGAAACGCGGCGTAAACGATTGGTCCACTTGGAAGTATACGCCTTTGCTCGCGTTTTGGATAAAGTCGCGCGAGTCGTAAAGAAAGGTTACGCCCGGCGAAGTGGCATGCAGGTTCTTGCGCTGATTTTCAAAGAGCGGCAGGTCGCGCTGCTTCACCTCGGCCGCCTGAATGAAGCGGTAGGAGAAAGTGGGACCGAGGTACGTTTTTGGCGCGAGGCGGAAGAGGAAACGGGCAATGGCTTCGACGCGATTACGGCGGAAGCTTGCCTTGTTATAATCCTCGTTGTTGAGTGCGTAGCCCATACCGTAGTAGTCCGTGAGGAAGGTAGAGAGGTTGAGCTTGTAGTCCAGTTTATACCGCTCGTGGGGGAAGATGTGCAGGCCCTTGATGCCGATGAGGAAAAAGCCGCCCGTGGTGAGGTCGCCGTAGAGCGCGGCATTGGAGCGCGGCAGCGATTTGTCGGCAAAGTCAGAGCTGTAAGTCGCTGTGGCAACCAAGCCAAGGCCTAAGCCCACGGTGGAAGAATAGTGCGGACCGGGAAGAAAACCGAAGTCGAAGTTCTTGGTTTCATCGCGCTTGTCGGAGTTCTTGAAATAGTTCACTAACTTCTTCCACAGCGATTTAGACTTATTTTGTTGCACTGAATCGTTAACTGCAAGGACGGCAGAATCGCCAGGTGCTAGTAAAACCATTTCATCGCCAGGCGTCTGAGCCGAGGCATAGGGTGCGGAGCAACACCATACATATATTAATATATATAGGAAGCAGAGCGCGCTGCTCTTACCAAGGGAAAACGCCATTTTCATACTGCAAAGTTAGGACTTGCTCCTTTTTCCTCAAAAGAATTTCGGTATAAACCGAATTTTCGCCCCCATATTACCGAATTTTCTGCCAATTCTATGGCGTGAGTAAGGCAAATCGCACCTGCTTCGGTGGAGGACGATAGTGCCATGCACGAACTGCGCCATTTGCTTTGACCTGTTTTTTACTATCAGCAAGATATTTTTCATTTCCTCCTTGATAATTTTTCCTTACCTATAAGAGATTTTTTATTACAAACTTTGTAATATGCGTTACAAACTTTGTAACAAACTTTTTCTGTGCAGATAATGAAAACTATCACGGACTTGGGAAGATTTTTCACGGGATTAGTAAAAAATATCTCGGAGAAAATCGCGATAATCTGCGCGGCGCGTGCAAAAGTCTTATAAGATAATGGCCGTTTTCTGCCTTTTTTCCTTAATTTTGCAAGAAATACATAATATATTAAATGGACAACTACATCGTTTCGGCCAGAAAGTACCGCCCCACAACCTTCGACAGCGTCGTGGGGCAGAGCACGCTGACCACAACCCTGAAAAACGCGATAGCAACCGGCAAGCTGGCGCACGCCTTCCTCTTCTGCGGGCCGCGCGGCGTGGGCAAAACCACCTGCGCACGCATCTTCGCCAAAACCATCAACTGCGAGCACCCCACGGCCGACGGCGAAGCCTGCAACGAGTGCGAGAGCTGCCGCGCCTTCGCCGAGCAACGCTCGCTCAACATCTATGAACTCGACGCCGCCTCCAATAACTCTGTCGACGATATGCGCATGCTCATCGAGCAGGTACAGGTGCCGCCGCAGGTGGGACGCTACAAGGTGTTCATCATCGACGAGGTACACATGCTCACCACGCAGGCCTTCAACGCCTTCCTCAAAACTCTTGAAGAGCCGCCCGCACACGCCATCTTCATTCTCGCCACTACCGAGAAGCACAAGATATTGCCCACCATCCTGAGCCGCTGCCAAATCTACGATTTCAACCGCATGGAGGTGCCCGATATCGTGAACCACCTCAAGGGAGTTGCGGAAAAAGAGGGCATCGCCTATGAGGAGGAAGCCCTGAGCGTGATTGCACGAAAGGCCGACGGCGGCATGCGCGACGCACTCTCTATCTTCGACCAAGTGGCCAGCTTTTCAGCAGGCAATATCACCTATAAAAAGGTCATCGAAGACCTCAATATTCTCGACTACGACTATTATTTTAATCTCACGGACAGTCTGCTGAAAGGCGATATACCCGCAGCGATGCTCACTTTCAACGAGATACTGCGCAAAGGGTTCGAGGGCAACCATTTCATCGGCGGCCTGGCGGCGCACTTCCGCGACTTGCTCGTGAGCCGCGACGAAAGCACGCTGCCGCTGCTTGACGTGGCGGACAACGTGCGCCAGCGTTACAGCGAGCAGGCCAAGCGGTGCAAGCCGCAATTCCTTTATCGCGCCTTGAAACTCTGCAACGATTGCGACGTGAACTATCGCGTAAGCCGCAACAAGCGGTTGGGCGTGGAACTGTGCCTCATCGAAGTGGCGCAGAGCGCGCAGGAGGACGCGCCGGGCTGTGGGCTTGGCCCTACGAAGACGCTAAAACCCATTTTCGCCCACACTGCTACCAAGAAGCAGGAAGCACCCAAGCCCGCTGTCCCGAAACCTGCCGCCCAATCCCAACCGTCTGCGCTCGACAATGGCCAAGCCGCGCACGCGGCAAGCGCACTGCAAAACGCTCCCACCCAAGCGGCGCAGCAGAACGCGGCGCAGCAGGCGAAACGCCCCGTGCACACGCTTTCGATACGCAAGACCATGGAGGCGATGCACCAACCGCAGCAAACCACGGTGCAAGAGAACGCGCCGGCCTATGCCGTGCAGCAGAAGCAACAGCGCGACAAAGCCTTCGAGGCTGCCGACGTGAACCGCTGCTGGCTGCAATACGCCCTCTCGCTGCCGCGCGAATATGCCGCCATGTCGGCACGAATGCGCAACATGACGCTCGAAGTGGCTCCCGGCAGCAAGCGCGTCACCGTGCCCGTGGAGAACGAGCAGGTGATGAAGTACATGCAGCAGATGCAGCCGCAGGTGGAGCAATATCTCAGGAACGAATTGCAAAACGATTTCGTAGCGCTCGACCTCAAACTTGTGGCACGCGAGGCGCAAACGCGGGCATACAGTCCCAAAGAGCAGTTCGCCGCCATGCTCAAAGACAATCCCGCCCTCGAAACACTGCGGCAAACCTTTAAGCTGGAATTGGCGTAAGGCAAATACTATTTGCAGTTTATTCGCATACGCAGTTTCTCGATTTTTTCAAAACAGCCAACAATCAACATTATTCATATCCAATTTTACAACAACCAATGGAAAATTCACAGCACAAGTATGTCACCGTGGCATACGAACTTTTTACCGACAACGCCAAAGGCATTCACGAACTTGTAGAGAAAGCCCCGAAAGACCACCCCTTCCAATTCATCACCGGCATGGGCTTTACGCTCGATGCCTTTGAGGAAAAAGTGGGCGGTCTCGCCGCCGGCGATAAGTTCGACTTCACGCTCTCTGTCGAGGAGGCTTACGGCCCTTACGTGCAGGAGCACGTGGTGGAACTCGATAAAAGCGTGTTCTGCATTGACGGCCGTTTCGATAAAGAGGGCGTCTATCCCGGTGCCGTGCTGCCCCTCGTCAATGCCGACGGCAACCGTTTCCAGGGCCTGGTGACCGAGGTGAAGGAAAACACCGTTACGGTGGACCTCAACCATCCCTTTGCCGGCAAGCCCCTGCACTTTCGCGGCGAAGTAGTCACGGCACGCGAGGCCACCGCTGAAGAGATTCAGGGCATGCTCAACATGATGAGCGGCGAGGGTTGCGGCTGCGGCTGCGACAGTTGCGGCGACGACTGTCACCACGACCATCACGGCGACGGCCATTGCAACCACGAGCATAAAGGCGACGGCCACTGCGGCTGTGGCGGCCATTGCCATTAAGAATAAGATGCTTGATAATGGATAATAAATGATAACCTGGTACTTATTCGGAAAATATCACAGGCGTTTAAGAATAAATAATATCTAAGAAAAAATCTAAGCCGTAATTTTCCGATTAGAGCCATGCTTATGCAGTAAGCAATCACTTTAATAGATTGCTTTCGTTATCATTTTTATTTTCCAGAACACTCATTTGATGAATTGCTATTTGATTGAGCTTTATTAAACGTTCTCCTTGGGGAATTCCCTGCTCGATAAATACCGCATTAAGGTTTTCCATATTAGACAAACAAATCAGTTCGTTGATAGAGGCATAGTCCCGAATGTTTCCTTTTAATTCGGGATTATGCTCTCTCCATTGTTTTGCGGTCATTCCAAACATGGCCATATTTAACACATCGGCCTCATTGGCATAAATGGCACTTGCTTGTTTTGAGGTGATTTCAAGAGGAATAAGATTATGCTTGATTGCATCGGTGTGTATTCGGTAGTTGATTTTTGATAACTCGCGTTTTGCAGACCAACCAAGCAGTTGCTGTTCCTCTGCCTTTAACCTTTGGAACTCTTCTATAAGATAGAGTTTGAATGGAACGCTGATAGCAGAACCAAACTCAAAGGCAATATCTTTGTGAGCAAAAGTTCCGCCGTAACGTCCTTTTTTCACGACAAGCCCAATCGCATTTGTTTGTTCTATCCATTCAGAAGCGCTAAGGACAAAAGAGGGTAGCCCTGCACTTTTTCTAAAGTGGTCAAATTCGACCACTTTAAAATTGGGGTTGTGAATGATTTCCCAAGTTCCAAGAAATTCTATTGAGTAACGATTTCTAATCCAGTTCTTAAGGTGGGTTCTATTAATTCGCTTTGGTAGATTTTGGATTTATTTTCGAGGATAAATTGTAAGTTGAAGAGGGAGCGTAGCGGGCTACGTGACCGATGAGACTTACGATTTAGACCGAAAAGAAAACAAAAGATGACAAAACGTCAACCCAACATTATTGTAAATTTTTACGGTGGGAATTTATAGAACCCACCTTAATAATATCTGCAGCCCGACTGTCTCCTTCTTTGGCTGCAGCCATGTCTGTTAGAGAAATATAATCCTGTCCTTCCCATTGCAGAACAGTTACTTGTGTTTCTTGAACCGTAATCTTTGACATAATAATCAAGACTTTAATTTCCGTTACAAATTTAGATAGAATCCGCGGATTTTATCTAAATTTGCTGTTGTAATAGTAATTCCGACCAATTTTCTTTACCATGAACACCTTTGGAGAGATATTCCGCCTGACGTCGTTCGGCGAAAGCCACGGTCCGGCCATCGGCGGCGTGATTGACGGCATGCCGGCAGGCATCAGCATTGACCTCGGTGTTGTGCAGCGCGAACTCGACCGCCGCCGACCGGGGCAGAGTGCGCTGACCACGCCGCGCAAGGAAAGCGACCGCGTGGAAATCCTCTCGGGGCTGTTCGAGGGAAAGACCACGGGTACGCCCATCGGCTTCATTATCCGCAACGAAAACCAGCACTCGGCAGACTATGACAATCTGCGCGACCTATTCCGCCCCTCGCACGCCGACTATACCTATTATAATAAGTATGGCATACGCGACCACCGGGGCGGCGGACGTGCCTCGGCACGCGAAACGGCGGCGCGATGCGTGGCGGGAGCTTTTGCTAAGATTGCCTTGCAAACACAAGGCATCAGCGTGAAAGCCTACACCTCGCAAGTGGGCGGCATAGCCCTGCCCGGCACTTACAAAGACTACGACCTCAACGCGATAGAGAGCAACGCTGTGCGCTGCCCCGATGCCGCTACTGCCGAAAAGATGGCCGACCTCATCAAGAGCGTGAAAGCCGAAGGCGACACCATTGGCGGCATCATCACCGGCGTGATAACGGGCGTGCCGGTCGGCGTGGGCGAACCCGTGTTTGGCAAATTGCACGCTGCCCTCGGCGCGGCCATGCTTTCCATCAACGCCGCCAAAGGCTTCGACTACGGCAGCGGCTTCGAAGGCGTGGCGCAGCGCGGCAGCGAGCAGAATGACCTCTTCGTAACCGACAATGAAGGCCATGTGCATACCCTCACCAACAATAGCGGCGGCATACAGGGCGGCATCAGCAACGGCGAGGACATTTACTTCCGCGTTGCCTTCAAGCCCGTGGCCACCCTGCTGCGCGAGCAAGCGACAATCGATAAGGAAGGCCATGCCGCGACCGTCAAGGCCCGAGGCAGGCACGATGCCTGCGTTTTGCCCCGCGCCGTGCCCGTAGTAGAAAGCATGGCAGCCATGACTTTGCTCGACTATTTACTGCTTGCAAACCTATATAAACGTTAAAAAACGGGCAAAGCAAATATTTTTTTTGATTTTCTTTGGAAATAATAAAAGGAAACTCTATATTTGCAATATCAAGTTGTCGTGATGACAACGCATAATAGTTTAGTTAAGTCTAGTTTAGTTTTTGTGTTGGTTAATGGTGACCTGTAGAGACAGATGTCACCATTAATTTTTTATATGCCTGCTTATGTAAAGCGAGCGCAATCGACTAAAATCGGTTGCGCTCGCTGCGTTTAATATTGCTAATTGAGATTCTTATCCCTCGCTCGCCGTGGCCAATAATTCCGACAGGGTGGGGTGGGCGTGTACGAAAGATTGGAGGTCGGCGAGGGTGGCGTTTTGCGACATCAGCGCCGCAACCTCGTGGATAAGGTCGGCGGCGTGGTGGCCGAGAATATGGGCGGCGAGGATTTTGCCGTCAGGCGTGGCGAGGATTTTAAGCATGCCGTCGGCTGCGCCCTCTGCCATGGCTTTGCCGTTGGAGGCATAGCGGGCTTTGTGGCTGGTGAAAGGCGTGCCACTTTCTTCAAGTTGTTCCTCGGTAGGGCCTATGGCTGCCAGTTCGGGATGCGTGAAGACGACCGACGGCGTGCCCTCGGCAGTGTAAGGCTGCGGAGCGGGCCATTCCTCGGGTGCGGCATCGTGGAGCAAGTGGTCGAGGGCGAGATAAGCCTGCCGCGTGGCAGCGTGCGCCAAAAGCAGGCGGCCGTTGACATCGCCGGCGGCATAAACGCCTTTTACGTTGGTTTGCAGATGCTCGTCCACCATAATGCCGCGCTTGCCGTAGTCGATACCGGCGTTATCGAGTCCGAGATTTTCCACGTTCGGCTGCCGACCCACGCATACCAGTACACGATCGGCTGCAACGCTTTGCGGTTTCTCCTTCTCGGTGAAATGCAGGAGCAGTTTGCCGTCCGCCTCGCTGCGCTCAATGGCTGTGGCTGCCGCATTGAGGCGGAAGTCGATGCCGCGCCGCTTGAGGGCAGTGCGCAGGCGTTTCGCCATATCGCGGTCGAAACCGGGCAGCACTTCACGCATAAACTCTACGACTGTGACCTTCGCGCCGAATGTGCTGAACACCGTTGCCAGTTCCAAGCCGATAACGCCGCCGCCGATAATGGCGAGACTTTTGGGCAGGGTGGTTTCAGAGAGCAATTCGGTGGAGGTGACCACGCCGTCGAGGTCTGCGCCGGGTATGGGCAAGGGGCGCGGACGCGAGCCGGTGGCAATGATGACGTAGTCGGCCGTGAGGCGTTCGCCGTTGACGATGACGGTTTTGCCGCCGCCATCGGGGGCAAATTGCGCCCTGCCTTCCACGAGCCTGATGTTGGGATGCTTCAGTAGGGCCGATACGCCTTGCATGAGATTTGCCACGACGCCGTCTTTCCGCCCCACGGCTTGCGCGAGGTCAACGCGCGGCGTGCCTTCGGGCAGGCAGATGCCAAATGAGGCGGCGGCATTGATTTCGTCTAAAAGTTCCGCCGTGCGGCAAAGGCATTTCGTGGGAATGCAGCCCTCGCGCAGGCAAACGCCGCCCACGCTTTTTTCTTCGATGAGCGTCACTTGCACGCCGCGCTTGGCTGCACGCACGGCACATTCGTAGCCCGCAGGGCCTGCACCGATTATGATTAAAGATATTGGAGACATAGAGGGAAAGATTATAGGCGATCTATATAATCAATATTATCTATGAGTTTTGAAAAACTTAAAACTTAAACCTTGGTTCGCGCACGGCTTTCACGTCGTCGGGGCGCGAAATGGGCGTGCAATGGGGCGCGGTGCGCAGGCTTTCGCGGTTGTCGCGCGCCTCGATGGCGATGTTTTTCAGCACCTCGATGAAGCGGTCGAGCGTTTCCTTGCTCTCGTTTTCCGTAGGCTCAATCATCATGGCTTCGTGGAAGAGCAGCGGGAAATAGATGGTCGGAGCATGGAAACCGAAGTCAAGCAGCCGCTTCGCCACTTGCAGCGTCGTGGCGTGGTCGGGGTCGTGGTGGTCGCCGCCGTATTCGGCGCGCAGCCCGTCAAACACAAACTCGTGCTTGCACAGTCCCTCGATGGGCAGTTCGTAGTAGTCTTTAAGTTGCTCCTTAATATAGTTGGCATTGAGCACGGAGAGTTTTGCCGCTTGCGCAATGTGCTCGTGGCCGAGCGTGAGCAGATAGGCATAGGCCCGCACGAGAATGCCGAAGTTGCCGAGCCAAGAGGAGATGCTGCCAAGTGCCTCTTTCGAGAAGCGCATAGCGTATTGCTGCTCCACTTCGTCGAAATAGACTTGGGGATTGGGCAGATAGTCCTCCAAACCCTTGCGCACGCCTACCGGACCGCTGCCGGGACCGCCGCCGCCGTGGGGCGTTGAAAAGGTCTTGTGCAGATTGATGTGCATCACGTCGAAACCCATATCGCCCGGGCGGCAGACGCCCATCATTGGGTTGAGGTTTGCGCCGTCGTAGTACATCAGGCCGCCGCACTCATGCACGAGCCGCGCAATCTCGGGAATGTCCTTTTCAAAAATGCCGAGCGTGTTGGGGTTCGTCATCATCATGCCGGCGATGTCGTCGCCGAGTTTCGTGCGCAGGTCTTCAAGGTCCACAGTGCCCTCCGCAGTGCTCTTCACCTGCACGATTTGCAGGCCGCACACGGCGGCCGAAGCCGGGTTAGTGCCGTGTGCCGAGTCGGGCACGATGATTTTCACGCGCTTATGGTCGCCCCTGCGCTGGTGGTAGGTGCGGATTACCATAAGGCCGGTCAGTTCGCCGTGCGCCCCGGCATAGGGATTGAGGGTAAAGGCGTGCATGCCGCCCACTTCGGCAAGCATGGCTGCGAGGTGGTGATACAGATGCAGGCTGCCCTGCAAGGTTTCGGCGGGTTGCGCGGGGTGCACATCGGTAAAGCCGGGCAGGGCGGCAACTTCCTCGTTGATTTTGGGATTATACTTCATCGTGCAACTGCCCAAGGGGTAGAAGCCCGTGTCTACGCCGAAGTTGTTGCCTGACATGTTTGTATAATGGCGTGCCGCCGTCAGTTCGTCCACTTCAGGCAGTGACGCCGGTGCTTCTTGACGCAGCAGGTGGGCGGGCAACTGGCAAGGTTTGTATTTATCCTGCCCCAGGTTGTCGCTTGGCAGCGAATAACCCTCGCGTCCCTTGCGCGAAAGTTCGAATATCAGCGGAGCATATAGTGTTCTGTTCATAGTCGTCTCGATTTATTTGGAAGATGCAGACAATTCATTTTTACACGCAATGAGTTCTTTGGCGAATGCCTCGATTTCCTCCCGGCTGCGCTTTTCTGTGACGCAGAGGATAAGCAAATCCTTGTGTCCTTCCGCCGCGATGCCGGCGAGCCAGCCCTTTTCGGCCATGGCATGGCGCAGCCGATTGGGGCAAACGCCTTCGCATTTGAGGGCGAACTCGTTGAAGAACGGCTGGTTGGGGAATGCCTCGGCAAAGGCTCCGTCGACCGTGAGTAGGTCGCGGAGGGTGTGTGCGCCGGCATAAGAGAGCGCGGCGGCTTCCTGCAAGCCTTTCTGTCCCATGAGCGAGAGGTATGCGCCAATCCAGAGGCACATGATGCCTTGCGCGGTGCAGATGTTTGAGGTCGCCTTTTCGCGGCGAATGTGCTGCTCGCGAGCCTGCATGGTCAGCACGAAAGCGCGGCGGCCTTCGGCGTCGGTCGTCATGCCTACGAGGCGACCGGGCATTTTGCGCACGAGGTCTTCCTTGCAGCACAGGTAACCGATGTACGGGCCGCCGCAGGAGAGCGGCAGACCGAGGCTTTGCCCATCGCCGCAGGCAATGTCGGCGCCCCATTCGCCGGGTGAGCGCAACGTGGCGAGGTCTGCGGGCACGGCGTTTATGGCGAGGAGCGTTTTGTGGGCGTGGCAATGGTCGGCAATGCCTTCAAAGTCTTCCACGATGCCGTAGTAGTTGGGTTGCGGCAGCAGCACGCCTGCCACGTCGTCCTCTTCCACGGCGGCTTTAAGGAAATCCTTGTCGGTCACGCCGTCTTTCTCGGGAATGATTTGTAGGCCCACGCCGTGGAAAAGGGCGTAAGTTTCCGCCACGCGCAGCACGTTAGGGGCGAAGGTCGAGGAAATCAGCACGCGGTTTCGTTTCTTGGCTGCCGCCACGCACATCATCATTGCCTCGGCCGTAGCCGTTGCGCCGTCGTACATGGAAGCGTTTGAGATGTCCATACCCGTGAGGTCGGCCATCATGGTTTGGTATTCAAAGATATATTGCAGCGTGCCCTGCGATATTTCTGCCTGATAGGGGGTATAGGATGTGGAAAATTCCGAGCGTGCCGTGATGTAGGGGATAAGGCTCGGCGTATAGTGGTCGTAGGCACCGCCGCCGGCGAATGCGGTGAGCGGACGGTTTTGCTCGGCGAGGCTGCGGAGCGTGCGGCGCAGTTCTATTTCAGATTGCGCATCGGGCAAGTTCAAGTCGCCTTTGTGCAGCAACTCTTGCGGCACTTCGGCATAGAGTTCGTCGAGCGAGTTCACGCCAATTACCGCCAGCATTTCGCGCAGGTCGTCCGGGGTGTGGGGAAAATATTTCATAGTAAAAGTATTAGAAAGATGTTTTAGGATAAAAACCGGCAAAACAAGTGGTTTTTACCGGTTTTTATCTTTAATCAATCAAACAAGATTTTATTTGCAAATCTCTTCGTAAGCGGCGGCCTGCATCAGGTTGTCGAGTTCTGAGGGGTCGGAGAGTTTCACCTTGATAATCCAGTTGCCGAAGGCATCGCTGTTGAGCAATTCGGGACTGTCTTCGAGTTCGGTGTTCACCTCAACCACTTCGCCGCTTACGGGCGAAATCAGGTCGCTGGCGGCCTTCACGCTTTCCACTGCGCCGAAATCTTCGCCGGCGTTCACCTCGTCGCCTTCATCGGGCATGTCCACGTAGACCACGCTGCCGAGTTGTTCCTGTGCGTAGTCGGTGATGCCTACATAGCCGTATTCGCCTTCAACTTTTACAAATTCGTGACTTTCGCTATAATAATAGCCTTCAATTACTTTTGCCATAATGTGTTTTGTATTTGATTTAATTTTTAGATAAGGTTCAATTATTAGTATACGAGTATACGAGTAAACGAGTAGACAAGTAAACGAGTAGACAAGTAAACGAGTAGACGAGATATGTTACTTCTAAAATGTGATATTGCAAGACTTACTTGTCTTGTTTACTTGTCTACAAGTTTACTAAAATCGTTATTTCTTGTAACTCTTTGCGTAGAAACGCTTTTTGACCACCGTGCCGTTTTGGCGGCGGCGGTGTATCTGGATTTGCACTTCCGTGCCGAGGGCCGCGAAGCGCGGGTCGATGAGTGCCATGCACACGCTCTTGCCGGTCGATATGCTCTGATAGCCGGTGGTTACGGTGCCGATGAGTTCCTCGCCGGCGTACACTTCGTAGCCGTGGCGCGGAATGGCGCGGCCTTCGAGTTCGATGCCCACGAGTTTCTGGGGCGCGCCCTCAGCCTTTTGCTTCACGATGGCTTCCTTGCCGATAAAATCCTTTGCGTCGGGCTTGACAAACATGCCCAGCCCTGCCATAATCGGCGTGATTTCTGCCGAGAGTTCATCGCCGTAGAGCGGCAGACCCACCTCAAAGCGCAACGTGTCGCGGCAGCCCAGTCCGCAGGGTTTCAGGCGTCCGCTGTCGAGGAGTTTGTCCCAAGCGGCACAGATGTAGGCGTGCGAGCCGTAAATCTCAAACCCGTCCTCGCCCGTGTAGCCCGTGCGGCTCACGATGAGCGTTTCGCCATTGTGGGGTATCTCTTTGAAGGTGTAGAACACGAGTTCCTTGCAGTCCAGCCCGAGCACTTCGCTAACCACAGCCTCTGCCTGCGGGCCTTGCACGGCGAGTTGCCCGTAAATGCCGCTTTGGTTCTCAACAGTCACATCGTAACCGGCAGTGTGCTCCTGCATCCAGGCAAAGTCTTTGTCGATGTTTGCGGCGTTGATGACGAGGAAGAACTTTTCCGCGCCCATCTTGTAAACCAGCAGGTCGTCCACCGTGCCGCCGTCGGGATAGAGCATCATGCCGTAGAAGATTTTACCCACGGGCGCGCCGGCAATATCGTTGGTAAAGATGTGCTGCACGTAGGCCTCGGCATCTTTGCCCGTCACGAGCACTTCGCCCATGTGGCTCACGTCGAACACGCCGCAGTCCTTGCGCACGGCGTTGTGCTCATCAGTGATATCGGAGTAATAGAGCGGCATGTCGAAGCCGCCAAATTCCACCATCTTGGCACCTGCTGCCAAATGGCGGTCGTAAAGACAGGTTCTCTGAGACATATATATAATATTGTGTAGGGTAAAATATAAAATCCATTATTCGGCGGGCTCGTTTGCCGCTTCTCTGCTTTGCAGCAATGCGGCGAGGTTTTCTTCCGTCATGCCGCGCAGGGTCGCTTCGGGGTGCTCCGTCTTGACGCCTTCGAGTAGGTTGGCGATGACGAACGGCCGTCCGCAGAACGCACGGCGAAAAGCGGCGAGGGCATCGCCCGTCTCAAAGAAGTCGCCCGTCAGTGCGATGTCTTCCACAATCGAGCCGCTCAACATGAAATGTATCTCTATGCGCCCGCAGCCTTCGATGCGCCCGCCGCGTACGGCTTCGCTGCTTGCCGTAGTGCGGCTGAAGAGATATTGCGGGTCGTCGTAGGCCTTTGCCATTTCCTCAATGCGCCGCACGTCGGCATCGGTGAGGGCAATGTGCCTGTTGGTCAAAATCTTGCGCAGTTCCTTGCGCAGATTGTCCGTACCCATCGTGAGGTAGTCTTTAAGCAGGGAGATGCGGCTGCGCACGCTCGCCACGCCCTTTGCCTTCAACTTTTCCTGCGCCGGGCAGAGCGCGCCGCTCATCAGGCGCGGGTCGGTGTCGTAGAGCATCGTGCCGTGCACGATGTTGCGCCCTGGGAGGTGGTAGAAAGCGTTGCCGCAAATCTTGCCGCCGCCGCGCAGCACGATGTCGTTGCGGCCCGACACCTCCGCCGGTGCGCCGAGGCTTTGCAAGCCCGCCGCCACGGTCGTGGCATATTGCTCGAAAATCGGCTCCACTGCGCCCGCGCCCGTCACGAGACTGATCATGATGTTGTTGTTGTCGGCGAAAATCGCGCCGCCGCCGCTCTTGCGCCGCACGATGTCAATACCTTCGCGGCGGCAAAAGTCGAGGTCGAACTCCTGATGTGCTATTTGGTTGCGCCCCATGACCACGGTGGGCGAAAGTTGCCACGTGAAGAGGTAGTCGTCCGTGTCGGGCAACGTCTGCGCAATATATTCTTCGGCGGCCAGGTAGAACGGCGCGCGCCGTCCCTCGGCATTTGCCGGCATTTCTACGAAGCAGGCGGGAAAAGCCCCGCTATTTTTGCTTAATGGCATGGGGCGAAATAATATTTGGTTGCGGGTCGGGGCAACTATCCTCCGCCCACTTGCAAAGTTATAGAAAAAAACAAAGGGCAACCAAGAAACTTTTGCCCTTTTCATACGTGATAATTGATTTTTTACCCTTGATTTTGCAATTTCTACTTTACGACCTTGCGCGGAAATATTAAATTTGTATAACGGAAAGCAAGTTTTTTAGCGTTTCTCTTGCATCTCTTGTGCCAGCCTCGTATCTTTGCAATGTTTTTCATGGTATTAGATTTAAGGTTAGAGAAGATTGGTTGTCGTGAGACAATCAATTTTTTTTGTTTTAGAATGTCTTTCTCATTCATACAAAGAGGGCGCTCCATTGGGAAGCGCCCTCTATATTTAAGTATCATGTTTTGCTAAATTCTCTCCAATACGAGTTCTATGAGCGAGTCGATGGAGTTCTTGTAGTTTGGGTTGGCCTTGCCGGCGAGGCGGTTGGCGATGACCATGCAGCAGGTAGTGGCTTTATGCCCGAGCAGGAGGGAAAGGCCTGCGAGCGCGCTGCTTTCCATCTCGAAGTTAGTGATGCGGTGACCGCTGTATTCGAAGTCCATAATCTTTTGGTTCGCCTCAGGGTCGGCAAGCGGCAGGCGCAGGCTGCGTCCTTGCGGTCCGTAGAAACCGCCGCATGCCACGGTGATGCCGCGCACCATGTCCGTTCCCGCAATGCGGTCAGTCAGTTCCTGGTTAGCGTGCACCGCGTAAGGGTGGGCAATGCATTGCCAGCCTTGCCAGCCTTGATGTTTGAGGAAAGCGGCTTCGAGATCCGTGTCGCACACGTGCGCCCGTCCGGCATAGAAATTGAGCAGTCCGTCGAAACCGATGCTGATTTCCGATGCCACGAACGTGCCTTCCGGCGTGTTGGGCTGCAATCCGCCGCAGGTGCCGAGGCGCACAATTTCCAAGGTGCGCAGTTGGGGCTTGACGGTGCGGGTGCCGAAGTCGATGTTGGCCAGCGCGTCGAGTTCGTTCATCACGATGTCGATGTTGTCGCAGCCGATGCCCGTAGAGAGCACCGTGATGCGCTTTCCCTGGAATGTGCCCGTTATGGTTCGGAACTCTCGCGACTGCACGTCGCATTCCTTCTGATCGAAATGCTTTGCTACGAGCGGCACGCGCCCGGGATCGCCCACGAGGATTACCTTGTCTGCCAGTTGCTCCGGTTTGAGATGCAAATGGAAAATGCTGCCATCGGCGTTGATGATCAGTTCGCTATCCTGAATTTTTCTTGATTCCATGTTTATGTGTTTTTATAGTCCGAGTTCAGCCTTGCGCATATTCTTGGCCATATTTTTTATAAGCCGAGCCGTATCCGCAAGGCGTTTATCCATCTCTAAGATACTCTCCCTGAGTTGCGGGCTGTGGTTGCCTGCGCCCCATTGCCTGCGCAGGTTTTCCTGCAACTCCTGTTGATTGCGCATCTGCGCTTCCGTCTGTATCAGATCAGAGGCGATGCGGCGGGCGGCGGGGCTTTTGAATTGTGCGAGGGAGGTGTAAATGGTATCGTCGTTGATAACGAGGCGCACCTTTGCGCGAGCGTAGCCTGCCGCATCGGTCGCTGAGGCTTTCTGTATGCGCGCTAAGGCAGCATCGATTTGTGCGGAGTGTCCCTTTTGGCTCTCTGCCACAGAGGCTATGCGCGCAGCGCGGCGCACTGCTTCCAAATTATCTTCCGTAACTTGAAAGTTTTCGCGGATGTCGTTAGGGATGAAGCGGTATATGCACACCTTGTCTTGCGGTTGGTTGCGGTCGGTAGCGAGATAGCCGATGCCGAGCGTTTCGTCGATGATGCAGAAAAAGTCGTTCGCGGGAGAGTTGAAGGGAAAGCCCAAGTTTTCGGCTTTCAGGTACGATTTTGTTTGCGAGTCGTAGCGCGTGATAAAGAGGTCGTATCCGCCGAGTCCCTCATCGTCCATTTTTGCAAAATAGAGCGTCACGCCGTCGGCAAGCAGATACGGAAAGGCTTGCGCTCCTGCCAAACTCTCCATACCTTCCAGCGGTTTCGGTTGCGTCCATTCGTTGCCGAGTTTGAAAGAAGAGGAGATGCGCTTCACGCCGTTGGAGTCAGGGAAGGCCAAAAGCAGTTTGTCGCCGAATTGGTTCACGTAAGCCGGGGCAGGAGCGAGGTCCTTGGCCCAATCAGCATTCTTCACGATGGCGGAAAGTGCCGCCAGCCTGCCGCATTCAGGGGAGAGGTTCATAGCGTTCAGCACGTTCTTGCTGTCTACCACCGTGCTGTCGATAAATGTCACGCGCTCTGTTCCCGGCAGCATTTCCGCGCCGAGGAGCGCCTTGTCGAGCAGGGCGGTTTCCCTTGAGTGATCGGCTTCTGCCTTTTGTGCTTTTCCGATGGCTGTTTCAAGCGCGGCGGCTGCTTCTTCAAACTTATAGGCATCGAAGAGTGCTTGGGCTTTCGTCAATTCCTCTTCGGCGTTGTAGGCAACCTTCGCCGATTTCCTCTGCGCCCCGCGCCTCTGTGCCGCCGTGCTGATGGGGGCGAGCAGCAGGACGGACAAGAGCAGTGAAAAATATTTGTTTGAAAAATGCTTATTCATAAAATCAAATAGTTTCATACGCAAAAATAGGCATTTCTTACGAATGCCACGTAAGAAATGCCTTAATTAATTGTGCCGAAAGTCAATTCCGCCTTTTTATTTCGCCCTGTATTTACCCATAATAACCGGTGCATACTTCTTGCAAAGCATAATGATCGGCACGAAAAGGAGCACTATCAATATGGAGAATGCAGCGGCTTGAAAACAGTTGGCAACGCCAAGACGCTTTAAGAAAAGGACAATGGGCGAATGAAATCCCAATATTAATATTGTGCCTTGAGAGATAAGGGAGCCGAGGACTTGGACTTTGGTACTGCTCACTTGCGTTACGAGTTTTGAGATGATGTAAACGCAGGCGCTGCCAGCCATGCCGCCAAGCAGAAACAAAAGGATACTGTCGCCATATCTGCAAATATATAGTTTCACGACACTGTGGTTGTGTCCGCAGTAGAATACTATTAATGCGCACGCAATAAGGATGAAATACGCGGAGACGCTCTGGGTATGATATTTGTTGAATGCTTCGCGGAGATTTCTTAACCAATATCCTATCATATAGAAAGGATAAGACACAAACACCGAGGTAATGGCGCAAGGAGTGTAATATAGAGATTTTCCCAATAGCGTTAGTTTGTATTCATTAATGCAAAACGCAGTGGCAAGGCATACGGCAAACAGCACACAATGCTGCCAAGGCTTTGGAAGATATTGCAAGATTATTTTTAATATAACGAGCGTGTACACAAACCAAAGGGTGTCGACCGATTTATGCACGCCCAATAGCAACTTGGCGATAAAAACTGCAGGGTTGTCGGGATATAACAAATAGTTTGGGGAAATATAATGCCGAGCACACACATAAAGGTAGTTTATGGTGCAGATAATAAGCATCGGCACAATAAGATTATGCCAGATCTTCTTCCAGAACACAGTATGGTTTTCCTCTCTTTTGGAGAGAAACCCTGAAATCAGAAAAAATAAGGGAACGCTGAAAACATAGGCATACACGTTGTGCGGACTCGCAAAATGACCGAAAACAATCAGCGTTATGCCGATTGTTTTCATCCAATCTATCCAATATAGATGTTTGTTGTTATTTATTTGTAATGCCATAAATTCAAAGTGCCATTTTCCCCGCAAGTTCCTTCACCTTCTGCAGCGTCTTTTTGCTGATTTTGCTGTTGAGGAAATACTCGGCGTGGCGCAGCGAATGCATGTCTGTGCCGCAACAGGAGTACATGTTTTGGTCGAGCAGCCATTCCGCTTTCTGCTGTGCCGCCGGGCCGTATGCGCCAATCAGCGATGGCAAATTGAGTTGGAAAAGAATTTGCCTATCCTTGTAATACTTATAGTCTTTCTCGCCCATATATTCGTATCGCTCGGGGTGTGCCAGCAGCGGCGTGATGCCGCTTTGCTTGATGCTCCTGAGCATGCCCTCCATGTTGATGGGCGGGATATAGTATGAAGTTTCTACCAAGAGGTGCGACTGATCCGCGCCGATGGGTAGAAACGCTTTTTCAGCGAAGCGCGAGGGAAACAGTCCGTCCATCATGTGTTCGGCAGCCAGGTGCAGCCCCACGCTGCCCGTGTATTGTTGCTGCAAGAGGCTGAATTTCTCTCTCAGTCTTTCAGGCTTGTTGGGCATGTCCTCCATGATGTGTGGCGTGAGCCACACGTCCTTTACGCCTACGCTTTCCCAGGTTTGCAGCAGTTGCAGGGTTTCTTCCATTTCCTGCACGCCGTCGTCCACGCCGGGAAGCAGGTGGCAATGATAGTCGCAAAGCCCTTCCAGCAGTCCGCTTTCTCTGATTGATATTTTATTGGAGAAGAAAAACATTTAACTGCAAATTATTTTTTTTGCACTGATTTTTAACCCGCGGATTATTTGTGTGCCGTGGGGCAAAAATAATACTTTTTAGTGGAAAATAAAAACATTCTTAAAAGTACGATTTCTCGCCAAGCCAAAGCGAATAAATTCTCTTTGGTCTTTTGGCTTAACGAAATCGTTCGTTTTTATAGTTACGAGTTGACGAGTAAACGAGTAGACGAGACAGGTCACTCATATAAAAATTATACCTCAAGACATACTTGTCTTGTTTACTTGTTTACTGGTTTACTTGTTTACTAAAATAGTTGGATGAATTTTCAATAAGCCATTTTGTCGTGTACGAACAAAGATTTAAGCGTCATCCACATAATGCGTATGTCGAGCCAGATCGTCCAGTTCTCGATGTACCAGATGTCTCTTTTCACCCTTTCCTCCATTTGCCAAAGTTCCTTTGTCTCACCCCTGAATCCCGTTACTTGCGACCAGCCCGTAATTCCGGGTTTCACGAAATGCCGCACCAGGTATTTAGGAATTAGTTCCGAATAAGTCTTGGTATGGAGTTCCATGTGCGGCCGCGGACCCACGACCGACATGTTGCCTATTAGCACATTCCAGAATTGCGGCAACTCGTCTATATTATATTTACGCATCAGGCTTCCGAAGGGGAACTTCCGCTTGTCGTGCTTCGTGGCCTGCATGGTGTCGGCATCAGAGTTGACGTGCATGGAGCGGAACTTGTAGCACATGAAGCTTTTCCCGTTGATGCCCGTTCTCTTCTGGCGGAAGAAGATAGGGCCGGGGCTTTGCACCTTTATAATCACTGCCACAATTGGCAATATCGGCAGGCACGCCGCAAGGCATACGGTTGAGAACACGATGTCGAAAGCGCGCTTGACGGACTTGTTGATAAAGCCCTCGAGCGGCATGGCATGGTTAGAGTAAAGTTCAATGTCGTCCAGAAGCTCGCGCTTGAAGCGTATGCCCAGCCTTTCTGTGGAGGGCGGTAAATAATAAAAGCGCACAAAATGCGTGTCGCAATAATGGGAAAGGGTCAATATGGCATCCTGTTCCGACCTCGGGATGCACACGTAAAGTTCGTCACCAAGGTTTATGGATTGATTGCTTTCGGCGGCTTCGGTCAGTTCCGCAAGCGTTCCCAATCGCTGAACGCCCATGTGTTCCGCCATCTTTCGGACGTTATCGTCCGCCTCTTTCTCGTCAGCGTAATAGCCCCTCACGCGGTAGCCGAGCGTTGGATCGTTGGCCAATTTGTCGTGCAGGTTCTGGATTTCCGAGTCGATGCCCGCGTAAGTGATAACCCTCGTGTTTTTGCCGAGGCTTCTCAGTTGCTTCACTGCGTTTCTCTCAATAAATCGCAATATTGTGAGCAGCGCAATTTGCAGGCACCCGATTTTTATAAGCATCCACCCAACGGCGATGTCAATATCCACAGTTTTCATAATCAGGTAGGCGATAACGGTTTGCATCACCGTCAGGCTCACCACCTGTCGCAATATATGTCCGCCGGAAATAAGTCGTAAATGAATAATGGTGGAATACCTTACCTGTGCCAAAATCATGGAAAGGTTGCACACAATCCAAAATTCGTTGGCATAATTGCCTGCCCATCCGCTGAGGTCTGGGACGACATGCTTTAAGAAAAACAGCAAGCCATTGAGCAGAAGTATATCCACAGCAATGACGCACCATTTTATCAGATTGTTGGTTTGGTTGTTTCTTCTATCCATAATTATAATGTCTATTCGCCGGCCAATCTGCTATTTGCTGACAAGCGTCTGCAGCCACGCCCGCACAAACTGCGCCGGTTTCCACATCATTTTCATACATTTCATAAGCCGGGGCCACCTGATGCCCAGTTCCCGGAACACCCGGATGTCTTCCTGCCACATGTCGCCCAGCCGCTCCTTGTCTGTGCTTGCGCCGCCCATATTCATCGTTACCACCACTTGGGGCAGGTATATGGCCTGCACTTCCTTTTGTGATAGCACCGTCAGGAGAAATTTCGTATCGGCGGCGATTTTGTAACGCTCGTCGTAGAGCCCGTAACGCTCGAACACCCTACGCCTCACGTAGCAGGTGGTATGTAGCGGCAACCAGCCCAGCCGGAGTTTCCAGCGTTTCAGCGGCGCGCTTTTCCACACCCTCTTCGCCTTTCCCTTGATAGCGTCGATATAGATGCCGTCGGCATATATGAGGTCGGCTTCGGGATGCCGTTCAAAGGCTTTCGCTACGGCGGCCACGGTGTCGGGAGAGAACAGTCTGTCGTCCGAGTGGCAGAGGCCAATCACATCGCCCGTTGTGGCGCGGATGCCGTTGTTGATGCCCTCATAGAGCCCGTTGTCGTCCTTGAACACGATTTTGCTGATGCCCTCGCCGTAGCCCGAGATGATTTCCCGGCTCCTGTCGGTCGAGCCGCCGTCCACCACCACGTATTCCAGGTCCTTGTACGTCTGCCCCAGCACGCTTTCAATGGCATATCCTATGGTGTTCTCCCTGTTGAAGCAGGAGGTGATGATTGATATCTTCATTTTGGTTGTATACCCCAGCTGTCGAGGGCATTGAGAATAATGTTTTCGGCAGCACCTTTCGGCAGCTGCCTGAACTCGAAGGTCTCCGCCTTCTTCACGGCGGCGGGCAAATCCCTCTCGTCGAACACGCCCACCACGCAGCCCAGCGCATCGAGTTTCCTGACCAGTTGGAACTGGTCGTGGATATGCTCCTCCTTGTCGCGGCGTGGTAGGACCACTATGCGCTTGCCCAGTTCCATCGCTTCCGAGATGGCACCCCAGCCGCCTTGCAGAATGAGCAGGCGAGCCTCAGAGATGTGCTGGCGCATTTCGTCCCTCGTGCAGAACTTAAAAGCCTTGGCGTGGCGGTAGTCGTAGTCGGTGTGCCCGGTCTGCACCGTCACCTTCTCGCCGCAGGCGGCGGCGAGCTCGTCCACGGCTTTGGCCATCCTCACGAATGGCATATCCATCGTTCCTAAACTTGCGAAAATCATAGCACACCACAATGAATGGCATTCGGAAAAACCGCCTTCAGGTCCTCCCACTGTACGAGGAAGAGGTCGGCATATTTCTCAATCCATACCGGCGTGCGCGAGGGGGCGGTCACGTCGGCTGCCGAGTTGATGAAAATGATTTTTGTCCCGAGCAGTTTCTTTGCAAAAAATACTGTTGGCACCGTCACGCCCGCACCCGTGGTGATGATGGCGGCGGGGCGTTTCACCAGCACCCAGTAGAGCGCCTGCATGGCATTGACCAGGAGCGTCCACCGCTTTGCGGGTTGGAAATTCGTGAGAAACACGTGATCTTTTCCCTTCATAAACGCTTCTGTTGCAGGCGTTTTGAGCGTGAGCCAATAACAGTCGTAACGCTCGGGTATGCTACCCACGGCGAGGAGCAACTCTCGCAGATGCCCTCCTGCCGAGCAGGCGAGGCAAATCTTATTTGTACGTTTCATGCTATAAACGGGACAAAACTGCGCCAAAATCCCTGCAAAACTATGAAAATTCTCTGAAATCTTCCAATATTTGTTAGCATTATTTTGAGGAACGATTTCGTTAAGCCAAAAGACCAAAGAGAATTTATTCGCTTTGGCTTGGCGAGAAATCGCACTTTTAAGAACTATGTTAGTAAACAAGTAAACCAGTAAACAAGTAAACAAGACAAGTATGTCTTGAGGTATAATTTTTATATGAGTGACCTGTCTCGTCTACTCGTTTACTCGTCAACTCGTAACTATAAAAACGAACGATTTCGTTAAGCCAAAAGACCAAAGAGAATTTATTCGCTTTGGCTTGGCGAGAAATTGCACTTTTAAGAAGGTTTTGCGGGACGCTTTTGCATCATTGCAAAAGTACATTATTACGAAAATACCGCAAAAACTTTTTGCCGAATATTTGTGCAGGCAATAACCCCGCACGCGCGTTACGCATTTTCTTTCTCCGAAAACCCTTCAACTATACACTGGTTGGCTTAACTATTTGTTGTATAGTCGGTTGTGTGTGTATGGTTTGTGCCTTAAACCCTACACTAATGACGGGTTTGTCTTGTTCTGAAATGGGTTGACCATTTTATGCTGTTTCTGGAAAAGACAGTTGATATGCTAATTTCCATTATCTCCGGTCAAATTATTCTTTTGTGCTTGAAACGTTTCATTATCTGCGCAGAAAAAGTTTGTTACAAACCTTGTAACATGTATTACAAACTTTGTAATATGTGTTACAAACTATCTAACATGTGTTACAAACTTTGTAACAAAAACTTTCTTGTAGGAAAGGAAAAAGTAGTCCCGAGAAAATAAAAATTGTCTGCGTGCCAATGAAAAAAATCAGGCAGGAACTTTGATTCCTGCCTGAATGATAAACCCTACACTTGTGACGGGTTTGAGATACCAACCCGTCACCTATATCGCTCTGATAATTAGTGAAATATATTGGTTAGTGACGGGTTGACGGGTTTTTCGGGGTAATTTTTTTGCGTATATATAGTCGCTGCTTAAAGTGTAAGTAGCAACTATAAAACCTAACGGCGCTCTCTAATCAGTTGCGCGGGATTGCCACCCACGATGGTGCGGGGCGCAACGTCCTTGTACACGCCGGCGTTGGCACCCACGATGGCATCTTCGCCTATCACCGCTCCCATGCCGATGAAGGCGCGGGCACCTACCCACGCGCCCTTTTCGAGCGCAATGCCCGCCGTGACCAATCCCTCCTCGGCCGTGTTGGGGTGGAGAGGGTCATGACCCGCCGTGCAGAGGTAGCAGTGCTGGCTCACGGTGGCGCACTGGCCGAGGCGCACTAAGGCTTGGTTGTAGCACACGGTGTGGGGGCCGAGGCAGGCGCCGCACTCCATCTCAAGGTTCCAAGGCGCCCATATCTCTGCGCTGCTGTAAACGTTCGCCTTGCGGTGGACGCGTGCCCCGAAGGCGCATAGTAGCAAACGCCGCCACGGCCAGAAGAGGCGGGTGGGGAAGGGGCGGAACAGCAGGCATGAGACAATGATCCATAGGAGGCGCAGGGCTTTCGTCTTCCGCGTGACGCGGCCAGGATATTGCTTTGGTATCATTTTCCTTTAGTGAATTGCAGCGAGGCTGCGGTAGAGCGACATGAATTTGCGTGCTATCATAGGGGCGGCATAGCGGTCTTCGATGAGTTTGCGCCCGTTGCGCCCCATGGTTTCCAGTTCGCTTTCCGAAAGTTCGAGGAACGCGCCGATGGCTTCTGCGAGCGGTTCCGCCCCGATGCCGATCCATCGCCCGCATCCGCAGGAGTTCAATTCCTGCCAGGGCGCGCCTTCGGTGGTGATGACGGGTGTGCCCGAAGCCAGGGCTTCCGCCACCACGATGCCGAAGTTTTCGGAAAAGGTGGGGAGCACAAAGAAGTCGGCATTGCGGTAGAGCGTCCATTTGTCCGCTCCGAATACAGGTCCTGCAAAGCGCACGATATGACCGATACCGTAAGGCTTTGCTGCTTCTTTAAGTTGCTGTATGTAAGTTTCTTCGCCCATACCCGCTATTGTGATGGTGTAACCGTTAAGGCGGTCTTTGAGCGCGGCGGTTGCGCGAAGGAGGTTCTCAATGCCCTTTTTAACGTGTATGCGGCTGAGGAAGAGGATGTTTTTGGTGCGCTTCCAGGAGGATTTGAGGCGAATATCCCTGATTTGAACGCAGTTTGGCACCACGCAGACGCTATCGTTCCACCCGAGAGAACGGAGGTTTTTCCGTTCGCTCTCGGCTGTGGCGCAGACAACGTCGGCGCAGCGGATGCCTCTTAGTTGATAAAGAAGAATGGCGGGCAGTTTCCTGGTCCAATAATGGCGCTTCATAATCCAAGGCTCGAGCATACCGTGGGGCGAATAAGCCACCCTATAGCCCCTGCTCTTGGCCCAAACAGCCATACGCGCAGACTGCGGCAGCCAGCAGCAGTTAGTGTGGAATACATCTGGGTTGATTCCTTCCAAGGTCTCTATAAACTGACGGCGTGCTTTGAGAGAGAGCGGGTTGTTGATGAGCTCCGTGAGATGCACGTGGCAATTTTTCATCTCGAGCATCTGCCCCGAGGGGTGGGTGAGGATATGAAGGTCGCAGAGTGTGCCTAATTCCTCTGCCAGCAACTGCATGTATGCGCCCACACCGCCCGAGTCTGCGTCGATAGAAGGGATATAATGGAGTATTCTCATGACTGGGGGTCGGAGATTAAATGCGAGAGAAAGCGCTGGGCAACGGCGTGTCCCGATATGTTTTTCCGGCTCCAGGCGATGCGTTCGTTGATGCCCTCTCGTATGGCTTCGATGTGGTTGATGGTCTGGCGTAAGCACGCTGCCAAGTGGTCAGCATCGCCCGCCTTGAATGTGCAGCCATTGCCTGGGCGGTTTAAGAGCATTCGTGCACCGCAGTGGTCGGAGCAAAGGAAATAAAGCCCGAGGGTGAGGGCCTCGTTGCCCACCGCGCCCCAACCGTCGTGGAGCGAGGGGAGCGCGAGCGCATCATATTGCTGCATAATGTCGGGTATGCGGTCCATGGGTTGCGTGCCGAAAAACTCTACGCCGACGCCGCGCAGCGACTTGCTGCGTGCCATGGTTTCAAGCATGGCGCGCTGCTCGCCGTCGCCCACTATTCCGATGCTTAGGCGGGTTCTCTCAGTAGGCGAGAGGAGCATGCAGGCTTTGAGTAGGCAGGCTACGTTTTTGCGGGCTGTGAGGCTGCCTACGTAGAGCAGCCGCAAACGGTTTTCATCGTCTGCAGGCAAGGCGGCTGCCTGCCGCTCGCGCCATTCTGTGCAATACATAAAGGGGATGACTTCCCAGCGGCGGCTCCACAGCCGATAGTAGCCCAGACGGCGGTCGCCCATTACGAAGATTTTGCTGATGCGGGACACGTAGCGGAGGTCTTTCAGGAAAAACCGCACGGCGTGCTGCCACAGGGGGTGCCCGTACTCGAAAGGCGGTTCGGTGATGATGCCGCGCTTCACATTATATTTAAGGGACAATTTGAACCATGCATGGAGTGGCGGAAAGGCAGAGATGCCTAAAAACATGCACCACGTGTCGCGGTTTTCGTAGGCGGCGAAAAGTGCTTTGATGTCTTCTGTCTTCGGTGCAACAACTATCTGTATTCTTTTGTCTACCAATAGATTGTCTGTTTTCCAACCCAGTGCGCTGCGCTCCGCGATGTTTGTTTCGGGGACGATGACAATCACGTTGTCCACGCCTGGCATACCGGGCAGGCAGGAGATATAGGGCATCTGATGGGGGGAGACGATATTTTGGAAAAACAGAATGTTCACGTGCTGGTATGGATTAAGTTAGATTATGCCCACGAACGAGGATTTTTTTTGCCCACGAATCACACGAATTTACACGAATTCATTGCTTTGCGTTAGAATGGCGACCTGTTCGGTCGCACGAATTTTCACTAATTCAATGTGATTGCATTAAAGATTTTCGGCTGCGTTAAATTCGTGTGATTCGTGCGACCGAACAGGTCGCCATTAATACAAGGAAGGACAGGAAAATTCGTGTAGATTCGTGTGATTCGTGGGCAAAAAACTCCGTGGATAATAATAATATTTAGTGGGCAAAAAAATTAGTGGACTAGTTAAAGCCAAAGCCAAGGGAGCGTCCAGCGAATGAGTTGACGCACGCCCAACTTGGCGCGTATGGCAAAGGAGTCATTGTCGGTACTGTGGAAAAAGGCAGAACCGTTGCCAAGCGTGTGACCGCCACTTCCCGTGAAACGCGCCTGCTTGCGGTAGCGGCAATGAACGCCAGGTTCGGACTTCGTGGCACGGATAACATCCAAAATCAGATTTTCCACAATGCGCCCTTCGTAATCGTTCATCTCTTCATACCGTCCCCTGAAATGGGAGACCCAGAAATCGGTGGAAACGGCGTAGTAGCGGCTTTCGCCCACATGCCCGTTGATGTTGATGCCTAACCAGTCGAATAGCCGGTGGTCCTTACAGTCGGCATAGAAGCGCAGGCTTCCCTGCGCTTTGCCCCATCGCTCGGCCTCTTCAACCAAACCCAAGGCATTGAGGATGGGAAAGCGGCCCGTGAGTTTGAAAAAACGCCCTGCCCGCGCGATGAAATCAGACTTTTCTATCGCCAGGTCCATCATCAGTAGTTCGTTGTAGCTCTTTCCCTTTTCCTGGACGAAACGCTCCGCAGGGAGCGCGATATACTCGATTTCAACCCGCGGGGAAGTCCGCAACTGCCGCAGAACGGAGGTCTTGTCCCACCCCGAATTTTCTGCAAAGACAATCTGACCCCCAATGCCTTTTTTCTCAAATTCAGAGATATAGAAATTAAGGGTGTCTACGTACATCCGCTCGCGTTCTTCTGCAGAGAACATCGCGCCGCGCATGCCTCGGGTGTCGATGCTGGCTGTTAAGAGTAATGGCATCATAAGACTATAATCTTTTTAAGTTCGTCTGCCAAATGGCGCTGCCCTTTTCCGTTGAGATGGATGCAGTCGCGATACATATCAGCTGTTTCTGTCGATATGCCTTCTACCAGGTGCACTCCGGCGGTGTCAGCCCAATGAATAATCTCCTTCCCCATATCGTTGTATGCCCCGGCTGCCAGTTCGCCTGTCTCTGTGTGCAGATATATGGCGAAGGGAATGCCGCATGAATCGGCAATGTGTTTCAATTCATCAAAACCGGGATTGAAACGCAGACCTTTCTGTAAAACCTGCCGGTTGGCGGCTCGGCGGGCGACTTGCGCATCGGGGTCGGCATATTGTACGGCTGGCGCGTCGGAAGGGCCGGCGATGCTATAATACCAAAATTTCATTTTCGGAACGAGATACCTGTCGAGCAATTCCCACAAGCCACACTTATATTGGCGGTCGGGAAATGTGGGATAAATCCCGACAACGGGTGCAAAGGTCATCACGTCGTAGGCATCATGGCTGCTACAAACCAGCACCATGGCCGATGCGCCAAACGTGCCGTGCTTGCGCAGATAGGCGGCGCAGTTGTCGGGACCCCAGCTGCCCGCGCTGACGTTGAGCATCTGCATGCCCGTTTCGAGTGAGAAAAGCGTAGTGGCCAAAGAGTCCTGATCCATCGACGTGCCACCGTAGAGCACAGAATCGCCCAGTCCTAAGATGCGCTTCTTAGTAGAATCAGGTGCTTCGCTGCGCTGGCAGTAGGCATTGGTGCGGTAACGGCAGAAGAATCGGTATCGGTTTTGATTGGCCTGCGGGATATATTCGTAGTCGGCATCGCTCCTAAACAGCGGCGCATCGCACATACCGAGCGCGAACCGACAAAACAATTCGGCGCAAATAATTGCGGCGAGGAGGACAAGCACGGCGAGGGCGGTGCGCTTAGAGCGACAGGTCATCTTTTTACCCATTTATGGACCAGCAGATAGAGCGGCAGCGAGAGGTTGGCGAGGCGGTATTTGAGCCGCCATTTGCGTTCACCCTCAACGCTGACATCTAAGGGATAATACGGTTTGCGCCGATATTCGTCAAGGCTGAAAACATCGGGTGAATAGTTGCGCAATGATTGGGAGAAGGCAAAATTAATTTTCCTTGTCATTGCCTTATGGGCTTCTGAGCATTCTGCGAGGTGCTGCTTGGCAAAGTTGTAGAGCGCGTCGCAGATGCGGAGCATGTCGCTGGCTTTCTGCCGCCGTTTGTTCTGGGCAGTCATGATGCTCTCCTCTCTGACTAAATAGTAATAGGCGCAGACGTTGACGTAAGATATCCTTTGGGCCAGGCAATAGGCGCGGGGCGTGAACTCGAAGTCTTCGTGGAGCAACCCGGGCGTGAATTTTAGGGCATTGGCTTTGAGAAACTCCGTACGGTAGAGTGCGGTGCACGCCGAGGGCGGCATATCGACCTTCGTGATAAAGTCGGTGCCTGAGAAAATGTGACCGCTCTGTTCCGGCTGCCCGGGGAATATGCCAGCTGAAGCGCCCTTTGCGATGGGGCTAATGTCGAAGCAGAGGATATCGAGATGATCGTCTATGGCTGTTTTTGTAAGAACCCCCAAGACATTTGCCTTTATGGTGTCGTCGCTGTCGACAAACCATATATATTCGCCCCGCGCCTGCGCTATTCCTGCATTTCTTGCAACGCTCAATCCGGCATTCTCCTGCTCAACAATCCGCAGATTGCCATATTTTGCAGCATAGGTTTGCGCAATCTGCATCGTCCCGTCAGAACTGCCATCATTGATGACGACCAGTTCGTATTCATTTTGCGGAATATCCTGCCGCAAACACGATTCGATGCAATTCGCGATGTATTTCTCTACGTTGTAAGCAGGAATAACGATACTAAGCTTCAACATCTTCTTTGAATTGCTTTTTTGGTTTAGCCGGCGAACCCGCCACCATTGTATACGGTTCGACGTCACGGGTTACAACCGAACCGGCAGCAATTAGTGACATTTCTCCGATGGTCACACCTGGAAGAATAATGACTCCGACGCTGATGCCAACACCGTTGCCGATTCTTATTTCGCTACATGTACCTGTACGGCTAACAATACGTGATTCGTTCGGTGTAATGTCATGGAATCCTGTAACCATGATTGTTTTCGAACTAATACCGACATTATTGCCAATAATGATTTTGCTGCCTCCGTTCACCATCAGCAAGACATCATTGCCGAGGAAAGAGTTGTCGCCAATCTCTACCTCGCCAACGCCTTGAATCTTAAATCCTTGAAATATTTCGACATTCTGCCCGACTTTCACGCCTGTCCATCTAAGTAAGGATGCCTTGAATTTCGGGAGGGCGTTGTTAGGGAGTAAACCAATTACGAGATTTGCAAAATAGATTTTCTTGGAATTTATCATATAATAATAGGTAAGTGGTTACGGATTACTGCTGTATTTTTAGTCAACAAAAAACTTAGTGGTCATTAATACTCTCTCCAAACAATTCGGTTTCCATATCTGGCATCGTGTCGTAAGTCTTATAATCGTCTAAGACGCTTAGGAGCAACCAAAAGAATAGGCACATGTACCAGCCGATTTGGAACATGTATGCCTCGAAGAATGAATGTAGCAAAAGGAATAGCATGACCGCCTCAAATAGTGCTGCGGTGCTATCGGTTCGCAAATCATTTAAAGGCAGTTTTATCTTATATACGAGGAAACATATAAGGCTAAAGCCGATGAGGCCCGTTTGAGCCAAGGCCGTCAACCAGCCAGACCCCGTTTCCGTGCTGTTTTCATATCCTTTTTTTTGGACACCGAACCCAATGCCGAAAACCGGAGCGGATTTAAACTCATCCCACCTGGCTTGCCATAGGTCCGTACGGGAGGTCTTTCCTTGATCATCATATAGCCCCAAGCCTCCTTGTTTTTTCTTGAACTGTTCGTTGTCTGTCACCATGGTGGGAATCGCCAATAACCCTATCAGTATGATAGGAATTAAAATCTTTCTTTTTTGTGTAGCACTTTGGAATGAAACTAATATAAGGAACAGGCAGCATAACAGGGCTATTCCGCTGGCAGATCGTGAACCACCCTGCATCGTTGTCCAAAGCGATGCGAGCGAAACCAACCCAAAGAAGATGGTCCATTGTAAATGCCCGCGCTTATAGAGCACAATCATGGCGTACACAAAAAAGATGGTGCCAATTCCGCACGCCGCGCTCATCCACATTGGATGGCAGGTGAAACCGGAAAATTCGCCTGACGACGAACCCCAGTTATAAATTTGCACCGCATTATAATAATTGATTCCTACATTTTTGGCGTAAAAGTTGATTATGGATGTGAAGGCAAAAGCAAGGAGGCAGAAAAAGAGCAATCGGTATTTGAAATGATAAAAACTCTCAGAACTCCATGCCATCACCGTGAGCAGCATGAAGCACATGGACAGTGGGCGCATGTTCAGGCTCCCTGCAATGAATGATGAAAGTGCAATAACGCCAATCAACACGAGCGTTGGGAGCGTGCGGGGTGTGCTGCGGATGCCATACCTAATCATAGAGAACGCAACCCCAAGTATTGACAGATAATACAGTGCATCTGGTAAAACGTTGGGATACAGATTTGAGAACATGCATATTGCGACGATGCACTCAAATTTGTTGTCTATAATAAGATTGAAGATTCGTTTCATACGGCCGATAGTTACTTCGCCACAAAATCAGGCAGATGGAAGGCCACCATCAGGATAATCAGCGCACCCTTAGCAAAATCGACGGCCTCGTCTCTATGTATCGCTAATTTTTCGGCGTGCATGGAGTGTTAGGATTTATGCAAGCACCATTTTATATATTCTTTCCACCAAAACCAGTTCTTCCTTTTCGATTGTATGTCGAGAATTTCCCTTTTCGTAGCCTTTAGGTTTGAATAGGTGGTGCTGTCGTCCATCGAGAACTTCGCCACGACCCTGTCCTTCACATAAAAGGCAGACTTGCCATCCTTAAAATACAAATTATAGAAAAGATGATAGTCGGCGGCGATTTTATAGCGTGTATCGAAATGACAATCATTTAATTTCATAAATACGGCCTGGTGGCAGAAGGGCATCCATGCAGGTATGAAATCGATGCTTTCGGTTTTCACAACCTCCGATTCCTCGCTCCCTGCGCCGCTCTCCGAACAGCGGGTCCTTTGGAAATTCCCAATGAGCACTTTCGCTTGCTCGGGGTAGGGCGGGCAACCCTCTTTGTCAACAAAGAAATCTTCCACAACCTCGTTGTCTGAAAAGCAATCGCCCGCATTCATAAAATTCACCCATGCCGTTTCGCCTGGGCGGATCGTGCTTTGGGCAATTTGTACCCCCTTGTTCATCGCGTCGTAGATGCCGCCGTCGGGTTCGCTCACCCAATAAGACAGTCTATCGCCATATCGGCGTATTTTGTCCGTCGTGCCGTCGGTCGAAGCCCCGTCAATCACGATATAGTCCAGATTGCCATACGTTTGGTTGAGCACCGAAAGCATGGTCGGTTCTATCAGTTTCGCGGCATTCCGGCAAACCGTAATCACAAACACTCTGTCCATCTTTTGGCAATGCTATGATTTATCCCGCCCTTTCCCCAGGGCGATGCGCTCGAACAATGAGGCCCATTGTTGCATGATGACCTGTTTGTCGAATTTCTTAACAGAATCCAATGCCCGTTTCGCATATTTCCGCCGCAGGTTCTTGTCCTCAAGCAAATGGCGCAACTGCCTGGCATATTCGTCAATGTCGCCAAAAGGTACGGTAACGCCATCCTCGCCGTTTCGGATAATGTCGTCCACACCGACATACTCGAAGGCCATGGCGGGGATGCCCTTTGCCATGGCTTCTATCAATACGATGCCGAAGCCTTCGTATTCGCTTGTGAGGCAGAGTACGTCAGACGATTGCAGTTCCTTTGCGACATCATTCACCTCTCCGGGCAGGAGGAAAACCTTGTCAAAGCCCAAACAATGGATTTTGCGTTCCAATTCTTGGCGCAACAACCCCTCGCCCAGCACCTTGACATGCCAATCTGGGAAATCATCGGCCAGTTTCGCCCATACGTCAATCATCAAGTCGATACGCTTCTGGGGCATTAGCCTTGCCAGCATAATAATCTGCTTATACTCCGCCCGTTTTGGTACATCTGCCAAAACCGTGAAATTATGGAAGTTAGGAATCACGATGCAATTCTTGCACCCCCAAGAATCTCTGTCGCCATGCGTCAGTACCACGAAACGCTCATAACGGCCGTAAATCCACTTAGTGGCATACCGGTGTACAAAGCGAGCTAAGGGTGAGAGAAACTGTCGGTTGAAAACTTCAAGGCCCTGCCGGCTTTGGTGCATTTCTATAATCTTGGGAATGTCCTTATGCACGAAAGGCAGGATCCAAGTCACCAAGGGGCAGTGGGCGTTGATAATGATGTCGGGCTGCACCTGGGCGATGATTTCTTTTGTACGCTTTATTGCCGCCAACACGCCTTTGCCGCGCGTGAGCATCCCACCCGGAGTGGCCTGTATGTTTGCGCTGATCCTTTCCACTCGACTGTCCAACGGGTACGCGGGACAGATATCCGATGACTCGATATTGCAAAGCGTGATGTCGTATCCTTGTTCCGCCAGCCAATTAATCTTGTCGATTACGATTTTGGCAAGGCCGCCGACCATGTTGATTTGTATGGTGAAATACAGCAGTTTCATGTTATAGGCATAGTACAAATGATTTGTTCGTTTAATATGAACGTTTGTGCAAGGCGAGAGCAGAAGCCAAGTTTACTTGGATTATGCCGAGCCGCAGCCAAAGGTGCATTTATATGAACGATTTCGTTAAGCCAAAAGACCAAAGAGAATTTATTCGCTTTGGCTTGGCGAGAAATCGCACTTTTAAGAAGGGTTTTAGTCCATGTTTTTTTTTGTCCACGAATTTCACGAATTTACACGAATAACAAAGCGTTTAGATAATGGCGACCTGATCGGTCGCACGAATTTTCACTAATCAAAGCATTGTATTAGAGATTTTCGGCTGCGCTCGGCATAGCCCGAACAAGTTTGGCTCTGCGCTCGCTTGCGCGAAAATTCGTGAGATTAGTGCGACCGATCAGGTCGCCATTTTACTCATTGAAAGGGATTAGTGTAAATTCGTGAAATTCGTGGGCAAAAAAAATGGTAAATTCGTTACTTTTTCTTTCTCCACCTTGTCTTAAGGAACAAATATAATTTATTAAGGATGAAATATATACCTACGCTTTTTTTTGCTATAACATACCTTAATTCGTTAACAAAGGAAAAATCCAAAGATTTATAACGGTTCATAATTATACGAGCCTGTCTTTGTATATCTTTATTACAAATGCCATCTATCAGAGATGCAGAATATAAATAGTTTTGAAATAGGAGCCTAATTCGCATATTTAACCATTTGGATGGAATAATGCCTTGTGTTTGAATCCAATCTGCCAAATTATTGAGCACTATAGGTAGATCTTTGATAACATTGGTTCGATAAGATTCAACCCGGGTGACAGACTCGCATCGTTCGCGGTAGTAGTAAAGATTGGCTAAACAGTATGTTGGTTGATGACAAATAGTCAGATATCTATATAGAAATTCTAAATCCTCGCCGACTTTTATGCCTTTCGTGAAACGAATATCGTATTGATTAACCAATGTCCGTTTGTACCATATACATTGGTGGTGAAAGCAGACGTATTTGTTTAAAAATAAATCTTTCTCCAAAGATCCGTCAAAATAACAATGCTTGGTTTTCTCAATATAAGGCCTGTCACCGTCAACAAAAGACAATATAGGGAATGCAATTAAATCTGTATCACTTTTCCTTAACGAATCCACAATAAAATCCACACAATCGAGATTAACCAAATCATCAGAATCAACAAACCAAAGCCAATGTCCACTGGCGTTTTCTATGCCTTTGTTTCTTGCAACAGAGACGCCTTGATTGGAGTGATGGTAAACATGAATACGGGCATCCCTTTCTGCATATACATCGCATATATAGGGGCAATTGTCAGGCGAGCCATCATCTATTATAATTGCTTCCCATAAAACAGAAGTCGATTGGACTAAACACTCCAAGCAATCCTGTAAGTATGGTTCAACCTTGTATACAGGGATGATTATTGAAAGCAAGGGCACGTTTGTACAATTTTCTGCCATGCTATTATGCATTTTTTAGATTCGCCAATTTCTTTTGAAGACGTATGTATTCTAATACCATCTTCGCCCAGTATAAAGGGTTAAGTTGTTGATGGCAAACTCGTGCATTCTCGCGATAAACATCTAATAATTTGTAAGGATTTGACGAAATACCTTTTCCCCAATCGTATTTGGCGATGGTAATGTCTTTATAAAGAAATACTGTTCCCTTACGCCATAATCTGTAAGCAAGGTCGTAATCTGCTGCAATCTTGTATGATAAATCGTATTTCTCGTTTCTAATCAATTTTCCTGGGAAAAACATGCTTTGGTGACAGATTCCTATTCCCTTGAATTTCATTTTGCTATTAAAAAAAGGTCGGGGCTTTTCTAACGCTTCAATGTTCCCGTATGCAACAACGACATTGCCATATATGATTGCATTCCTCTCTTTAAGTTCTTCCAATTTGATTTTCGATAGTATTGAAGGGTTTAATAAAACATCACCAGAATTTAAAAAGTAAACAAAATCCCCCGTTGAATACTTAATTCCTTTATTCATAGCATCATAAACGCCTCTGTCGGGCTCGCTTATTAACAGTGATATTTTGTCTTTATATTTCCCAATCAATTCGAGTGTGCCATCTTTGCTACCCCCATCAACAATAATGTACTCAATTTCAATATCTGTTTGAGATATAACAGACAGAATAGTTTGTTCTATATGTCCTGCATCATTGAGGACAGCAGTAACCACTGTTACTTTCATGTTTTAGATCCTTATTATAAAATTTTCAAATGAGTTTGTATCTGGTCATCTTTTGCCTTATCCAATGAATATACTGATAATACCATGCAAAATATTTGCCTTGCATATTAATGTAATACAGTACTTTCGTTTTGTCCCCAGACAATTCCCACCATGTTTTATGATGGCAGATGATTTCATATAGCATAACACGTTCGCCAAAAGTGGTTTGTTCCATTTTTATTATCTCTGGGATATAATATGCCATTTCGCATTCAATAGGGTGGGGAGTGCCGCTTAACCCCGTGGACTCTTGGTTGTAGCGTGCGCCAATATGGGCGGAGATGGCGATTGTTTGATGACGGATGACACGGCGAGCAAAATCATAGTCTTCCCAAAAACTCATACGAGTGTCAAACATGCCGGCATGCTCTAAAAGATCCTGCTTAAAGCAATAGTTTCTCGGACCTATCATATAAAGATTGAGCCAAAGAGCAAGATTGGGGGTGCAGGTGGCGTAGGAAGGAGTTTTGACTCTTATCCTTTGAAATAGCCAGGAATCAAAGTTGCTTTGGTTTTCCCAAGAAGTTTGTTGCACCAACACCGTTGCGTGTGGATACTTCCGTGCCATCTCTTCGTAGACGGCAATGGAACCTGGCAGCAGTTCGTCGTCGGCATCCAATAGGAGTAGCCATTCCCCACTTGCTGCGCGGATGCCTGCGTTGCGCGCCGAGGAAACACCGCCGTTCTCTTTGAAAATATATCTAATCCGCGAATCGTCGTATGCCTTCACATACTCGGCGCTGTTGTCGGTCGAGCCATCGTCCACGACAATAATTTCCATTTCCCCATACCCTTGATTCAAGACTGAATCGATGGTACGACGGACTCTGCTGCCTTTATTATAGAGCGGTATGATAATGCTGTATTTTGGCATGGGGAAGAAATAGGGCCTTTACACCTGCCTGATAATCTTGCAAGGCACTCCCGCTGCTACCGAGTTGGCAGGGATGTCCTTGGTTACTATGCTACCTGCGCCGATGATGGCATTGTTGCCGATAGTCACTCCTTTCATGATGATGCATCTCATGCCAATGAACACATTGTCGCCGATCACGACCGGTTTGGGTTCTGTGCCCAGCCGCTCGGGGTGGTCGTCGTTGTCAGCAATGGCGGTGCCCGTCCCCACCATCACGTTCTTTCCGATTTTGATGCTTTGGCAGGCATTAATGCTCACGCCCGAAAAACCAGAGTTGTTTCCTATTTCAATCAGGGCGTAGTCGGTATGCGTCCTGATGATGCAATGGCCGGTGCCGCGGGTGTTGAAAAGGTCGTGGGCGTTGAAAGTGCAATTATTGCCGATCTTGATGGTGGAGTGTTTGAAGCGCGAAAGATAGGCCTTGCCGTTGATCGACACGTTTTTGCCTAATCTGACGCCCGCCATCCTGAATTTGGCTCTGCCAAGTTGGGTGTAGAGATGGTGTATGACAGACTTTTGAAAAGAGGTTGCCAAATTAAAGAACTCGGCTCTGAAATCGGCCTTCTTTAACTTTGAAATGATATGATTCACAATGGTAAGATTATATATAGACGGCAATCAGCATAAGGCTAAGCCGCGCCATTTTTTATAAGCCATGTAGGCCAATGGGAATGGGAGCGAATAGTGTATGTATCTCCTCGTCAATTCATAGTGCGGCATCGTCTCTCGGATTATCCGGTACATTTCCTTCAATTGCTCTTTGCTTCCTTGCGACTCCGTGAACCCGAAATACAGGGCTTTTTGTATTTCCAACCAAGTTTGGAAGACGGGGTCTTTATCTTTATGGCGGTGAATGGCTTCTTGAACGTAATAGCGTAGCAACGAGCAGTAGGCAGCAAAATGCTTGCTGAAATCTCTGTCTGTTTGGATACTGTTGCTGCGCACTCTATAAGAGTAGGTTTTCTGGCATACAAAGGATATAGACTTCACAACGCAGGCCACTGTAAAACTCCAGGCGCAGTCCTCGTGTATCAGGCCCTCGACAAATTTAATATCATGCTTTTCCAGAAAATCCCGCCGCACCAGTTTGTTCCAGGCCATCATATAGAAATGGTCCGTAAGATACAAATGAAACGGATTTAGGGATGCGTTGGCCTCGATGACGCTTGGTTTCAGCCGGAATCCTTCTAGTTTTTTAGAATTTAATATTTGGATATTGCCAACCACTATCTCCGCATTGGTGCTTTCAGCCTTTTCAACAAGCAATTGCAGGCAATCGGGTGCGAGGATGTCGTCGCTATCTAAAAAAAGGATATAATTACCTTTGGCGGCGGCCGCCCCCGTGTTCCTAGCTGCCGATAGTCCCCGGTTGCGGTCGTGGCGCAGTATTCGCATCTTGCCTTCCAGAGCGGGATGGCTGGCAAATCGGGCGGCAACCGACATCGACCCGTCGGTGCCGCAATCGTCTACGAGAATCAATTCGTAGTCGCGATAGGTTTGGGCAACGACGGATTGCAGGCATTCTGCAATGAACTCCTCAACGTTGTATATAGGAACAATAATCGAAATCATGCGGCATTCGTGGTTGTTTTTACCTCGCTCACCAGTAACAGGCGTTTTCCACTTGCCTGTAATTGGCGGGTTTGTCCGAGGCCGAAGGCCTTATCCAATGCTCGTTGACCAAGGAGGTAAAGTCTAATATCCGGCCATTCTCCTCGATAGGCTGATCCCAGCGGCTTCCCGTGATGCCAAAAAGCAGTTGCAACGAACCTCCCATCTGTATGGCTTGCTTGCCCATGCGTTTCACGAATGCTGCCAATGGGAAGCCATAGGCACCGCAACCGATAAGGCAGACGTCGAATTGCGCTTTGCTAATTTCATTTTCCATGTAGCGCAAGGCGTCAAACCATGTGGCAAAGCCTTGATGAGCGCAGCCTAACGACTGTATGGACTTGATTACTTGCAGGTTTGCAAACTTGGGCAGGACATCCTTGTTGGCAAATAGGAGTTCCCGCTTTTTGTATTGCTCTTTTATAGAATCCGCCAACGGATAAACCACCAATACGCGCTTCCCCTCCAATGCCCGCGACCAAGGGTTGGGGCTCCAAAAGGGTTCGAAGTCTGAGAGCCTCATATACCGCACGTCGTCTTTCAAAAAGCATTCCATATAGGTCTCTTCAGGTTGCGAAGTGCCTAAGATATCCGCATACTTGGAGTCGCTAATCATTAATTGCGCAAATTTTTCAAGCCACTCGTCGGTAGCGGGGAAGAAGCCTGCATTGTTGGAAATGGCATAGCGCAAATTCTCGTTCCACCACCAGGCAGGTGTCGTGCCGCGTGCGTAAGACAGATATGAATGCTTCTTTTCCCTTACGCCCAAGTAGTTCACCGCAATCCCTAATTCGTTAGCCCCATACCTGGCAATCATGCAAGGCTGGCCCGACATGAGTGTTTCATAAATAAGGCAGTTGGCCTGCTCTTTCTCTAAGATGTTTCGGGGAGAAATGCCTTCATTCGTTTTACACAAATGCAACCTTTGGAATAAGGCCCTGAGTTTTAGTGCAAACTTATTATCCATGCGTGATGTGCAGACAGTTATTATGAATCAAGGCCTAGCCTTTCCCCAAAGCAGGAAATTCAGCCATTGGCTCTTACTGGTTATTTTCGCGAACCAATAGCAAAAGGCTATTATGATAAGTGAAGCTGCGATGGACACAACCAACGAAAGCGCATAGCCAGAGGCGGGGAGGAGGGGCGCAAAGCCTTTGCTGGCGTCGATGACAATGCTGTGTGACAAATAAATCGCCAGGGTGTTTTTGCCTATATTGAGGATATGCTTGTTTGTTAAAACGCTTTGGAAAACCTTTGCTAATAAAATAAACGCGATAGACCCTGAAGCACCCGTTAGGATACGGAACGAAGTCTTGTAGAGTACCTTTATGCCTGTTATGTCCTTATAGCCCGTGGGTGCTTTCATTGATGTATTCATAGAATAGAATGTGTCCTCGTAGCCTTGCCAGAAATGCAGGCAAATAAGGAACACAGTGGCAGAGAGAAGAAGGATGGCGATGGTGTGGTTGTCAATAAATGAATGGTAGGTCTTGATGAGTATGCCAACGCAAAAGAATGGGTACAGAAAGATGAAATCGTGTTGGATTTTGTTGGGTATTATGCCGGAAAGTGAAAGTGAATATAAAAGTAAAATGGACAACGCTATTCCCATTACCACATTTCGTTTACATATCCTTATGGAGAAATAAGCGTAGATGAAGCATAGAAACAATACGCGCAGAAACCACCAGCCCCACGACACAATATACATCAGCAAACCTTCCGCCCAACTCTTGAAATGAATGGTATAACCCTCAGCGAAATGCATATAGGTTTCGCGGATGCCTCTTAACCCAATGCCGACGATAAACGACCATACGATAAGGGGCAATATCAGAGTCCTGAACTTGTGTCGTACGAATTTACCTCCCCCGGAATCAGCATTGAAAAACAGACCGCTTAATATGGCAAACAGCGGCATGTGGAATGCCAAGATAAAACCATTAGTAGTATTAAGATTGGGGAAATTCGATTGTATGATGTGTCCCCATATTACGAGAAAAATGGCAAATGCCTTTAAGAAATCTATCCAATCAATTCGCTTGACTAAACTGGTTTCAAGGTACGGCTTGACAATTTTTGCGGATGCACTTTCTCCCATATAAAACAGAATCTCTTATTCTGCCCCTTATTTAAGTAGGCTCTTTATTTTTCGTATGGCTCTGCTGCAAAGGCTCGGGTGGGCAAATTCCTTATTCCTTCTCGCCCAAAAAGGAAAATCATGTAAGTCTGACCAATCTGGCAACCTGGAGTAGAATTCTTTTTGTTCCAAGATTTTGAAATGACTGCTTTCATTGGCCCCTTTGAGTTCAGGTTCTACTTGCATACAAAGGAGGGTGAGTAATGCTTGGTCATGCCGGTGACCCACAAACTCAGGGTGTTCTGTGTGCGTAGAAGGAACGTCACATAGCAATGTGGTCTTGAATTTTTCACAGCAGTTGTACCATTCCTCAATAAAATGAAGCATATATGCTGTTCTTCTAACAATGATAGCCCCACTGTGAAATTGTCCCCTGTTTAGAGCAAGTTCGTCATCATTCATCCTAAAATGAAGAAGCGCATCGATTTTTGTCAAGTTTTTTACGCTGTAATTCTCATGCTCAATCAATATGCAATCAAACTTGTCTAAATACTCAATGTATTCTTTCCATCGCTTCTTACCTGTTCTATGAATTTCGCAACCCGCATCGAGGAATACGAGAATATCCCCATCGGCCATCTTCTCTTTCAGCGTTTTCAGAATGAGATACGGCTTCCAAATCCAATAACCATAACCTCGTGGGTTTTCGCGGAAATATTTTTTGTGGGCTTTCCGAAACGTTTTGTCAAGTTTATGCTCGTCGTAGAGGTATATTTTGTCGAAAAAGCCAGAATCTTCTGCTTCTTTGCCGATACGTTTTAGCGTGGGGGCAAGGTTTGACGATGCAAATGTGAGGAAGTGGATCATAGGCGTACTATATGGGTTTACTCCTTGGAGCTGGCTTCATTTTGAAAGGAAAGGCATCCTCTGTTTCATCCTTTCTTTCAGCAGAGTGCGCCAGTCTTTTTGGCTTTTTATGATTAATTCCCGCTCTCTCTGATGATATCTCTTTCCCCAGAAATCGCGGTTGCGACGCATCGCTTGGGGGATGGGCTGGCCAACGATGCGGAGCATGAAGCGCTCCACTTCTTTTGTTTGAGTGGTGAGGCTGTGCTGCGCAATATCTTGCAGCGGCTGTTCTTGCAGCATGGCAATGTATGCCTCTTCATCGTGGTCTAATGCCTTGATTTTCTTTATCAGGGCATCGGTCGTGGGGTAATCGGAAACGTCGATGAAGGCTTTGGGGTTGAAAATGCGCTTTATTTCGGGGTCGCCCCAATAGACGGGAACTGTGTTTGCTGCGAATGCCTCGATGATTTTTTCCGTTGTGTAGCCAGGGATGCTGCTATTCTCGCAAGCGAGGGAGAATTTGTGATTTGACTCAAAGGTGATTTTATCCGCAACCGGTCCTCCGACATTGTTGTGCCATCTGCCGCCACTGTCTACTTTGCGGTATGTTGATAATGCTTCGAATAGTTCATAGCGGAGGGGATGGCCTTTGCCGTTGCTGACCACAAAACTGCAAAATGCTCTGTTGCGCGCTAAATCGCGGAGCTGTTGGTCGGAGAGGGGAGTGGCGAGGCGGTTCTCGAATCGTTCTGTTTGATGGCGGTAATAGGGGGTGGCGTAGTAGTTGGGCAGGCGCAGATAGCGGTCGCCGAAGGTCAGCCAATCGAAGCCTATGGCATAATCGCACGCGTTGAAATCGGGCGTTACGGCTTCGCCCGTGTAGAAGATTTTTATCTTTTCGGGTGGCAAGAACCAATGGGAGTCACCATTCACGGAGTAGAACACGTAGTCGGCCGCATTGGCATCGGCCATAATTTCAACATCGAAATGCCTTGCAAGGACGCGCGTGCAGACGAACCCCTCCTTGTCGAAGTTGTCCCAGAAGTCTACGAATGCAATTTTTACTTTTTGCATTTGATTCTGAAGTACTGTTTATTGCAAGACTTCGAGTCCCGCAAAACCTTCGTCGCGGGTTTCGATGAAGATGCAGGCATCGTCCATGCTGCCGTGCACGTGCAGTTTCATGCAGCCAGGAGCCTCGAAGAACGACTGCGTGCGGGGTTGGTAGAGGATGCAGTCGATGAGGTAATCGCCTTGGGCCATGTACTTGGGTAGCGCTATTTTGTAAGATATTTCGAAATCTCCCTTAGGAAAGTCGCGTACCGCTCCGTTGTAGTGCCCGGGCGAGAACGAAGCCATCGGCACTCCCGCCATGTTGCGGAAGCGCAGCCGGAGGTTGCCCTTGAAGGGCATTTCCGAGTGACCGCTTACGTACACCTCCATATATTCTTGGTTGTTCACGATGTCGCTCTCTGTTTTGTCGGTGCCGTTGATACGGATATCTTTGACGGTGATATAAGATTGCTTCATTTTGATGCCGTCTTTTATCAGGTCGGTGCTGACAACGGTGTCGGTGGCCAGGTAGTGGTCGATGGCGTCGTTGATATTGCCTTTGAAATCCACCATGCCGTTTTTCAGCACGATGCCCGTGTTGCAAAGGTTGCGCACGCTTGCCATGTTGTGGCTCACGAAGAGCACGGTGCGGCCGCCGCCTTGGCTCACCTCTTTCATTTTTCCGATGGCCTTCTTTTGGAACTCCGCGTCGCCCACGGCGAGCACTTCGTCCACAACCAGTATCTCGGGTTCCAGGAATGCGGCGACGGCGAACCCTAACCTTACTTGCATGCCCGACGAATAGCGTTTTACGGGCGTGTCGATATAGCGCTCCACACCGGCAAAGTCGACGATGGCATCCAGTTTGCGGTCGATTTCTTTCTTGGTCATACCCATGATGCTGCCATTGAGGTAGATGTTTTCGCGCCCCGTGAGTTCTGAGTGGAAGCCCGTGCCCACTTCGAGCAGCGAGGCGATGCGCCCCCTTGTCTTTATCTTTCCGGTCGTCGGTGCGGTGATGCGGCTCAGCAGTTTCAGCAGGGTGGACTTACCCGCGCCGTTGCGCCCGATAATCCCAACGACCTCACCTTGCGGCACGTCGAAGTCGATGTCGCGGAGCGCATATACAATGTCGCTATCGCCTTTCGTGCTTCGGTCGTTAGTTTGTCCAATCATCAGGTAGGGGTCGCCTTTTTTGAGCACATCACGCACCCACCAGCGGTGGATGTCGCGCGAAAGCGTTCCTGTGCCCACTACGCCCAGTTGGTACATTTTGCTGACGTGCTCGAAGGATATGGCTATATTGTTCATGATTAGAAAGCGTGCTTTTTATTATATTGTGTCCATGAAAGTTCGTTCCTGCTTGTTGAAAACGATGATGCCGAGGAAGAGAATGGTGAGGGTGAAGAGCGTGGAATAGAGCAGTCCCGGCCAATCCATGTGTCCCATGCCCGTAATCATGTACCTGAAATCAGTGAAGATGCCCTGCAGCGGGTTCAGCTTCAGCAGAAGCGAGAGGGTGCGGTCGCTCGTGATATCCACGGGGTAGATCACCGGGGTGACATACATCCATAGTTGCAGGCCGAAGGTCACGAGATTGTTCAGGTCGCGGTATTTCACGGTCAGTGCAGAGACGATCAGCCCGAAGCCGAGTCCCATCAGCGCAATGAGGATGATTAAGAAGGGCAGCAGGAGTGCTTCCCACGTGAAGCGCATCGGCACGCCCTGCGCTACATAATATATATATATGGCTGCCAACGGGATGACCTGTATCACGGTCTTGAAAAATCCTGACGTGATGCCAGATAGCGGAGCTACGAGGCGCGGGAAATATACCTTGCTGAATACGCTCTGGTTGGCCGTCAGCGTGGTTTGCCCGGTAGTGAAACAGGTGGTGAAATAAGTCCAAAACAGGTTGCCGCTCATATAGAACACTGCGGGCGGTATGTCGCCGGTGCCGATGCCTGCCAGAGTAGAAAAGACAAACATGTACATTATGGTTGTGAAGATAGGATTGAAGAAAAACCATAATGGTCCGAAAATCGTTTGCTTGTACACGGTGACCAAGTCACGCTTGACGTATTGCCTGAATAGGTCGCGGTAGCGCCATATCTCGGCGAAGTCAATGCTGAGCAGTCGCTTGCGCGGTTCGATAATCAGGTCCCAGTCGTTGTCTGCCGTATGCTTCATGCTATATCTTTGAAATATGATAGTGTTATATTTTAGTAAACAAGTAAACGAGTATACGAGACATGAATGTCTTGCTATATTATATGAGTAACTTGTCTTGTTTACTTGTCTACTCGTTTACTTGTCTACTTGTCTACTAAATTTTATTAATCGAGTTGCTTTGCTATGATTTCGGCGATTTGCCTGTCGCCTTCGCCGTTCTCTTCCAAACCGATTTTATTGAAAAATGCGTCTACGTTGCGGTTATAGGCCATCGGCGAGAAGTTGGCTATGTCTGCGCAAAGTTCTTCGATTGTAGCGTTAATCTTGAAAGGAAGTTCTTTTAGGTCCACCGCAAGGCTGCGTTCCCTTGCCAGATAATCTGTCAGGTCTGGCCCGTACAGAAACACCGGCTTGCGGGTGATGGCGCAGTCGAATGCCGTTGAAGAATAGTCTGTTATCAACGCGTCGGCCGCCGTGATGAGTTCCTGCATGTCGGGATAGCCGGAAGCAGGGATTACATGGTCTGAGTATCTGAACCCTTCTGCCAGTTTCGCAACGTTGGGATGCAAGCGGAGCAGCAGCACGTAGGATTGGCCGAAGCGTCGGGCCATGGCCTCCAACACCTTTTCGTAATTCCAGAAATAAAGCGAAGCCTCGTTGTTCTGCCTGAAAGTGGGCGCATAGAGCAGCATTTTCTTCTCGGGCGGTATGTGCAGCTTCTTCTGTATTTCTGCGCGCAGTCCCTCGGCAGGATGTAATATGGGGGCGAGGCGCGGCAGATTCTTTTTCAATACAGGGCCGTTGTACCAGAAAGAAGTCTGAAAAATGTTGCGTACAAAGTCGTTGTCCGAATACATCAGGTCGGTCATCTGCGCATCTCTTTTCGCAGCCGCCACATAAGCTGGCGCAAGCTGTTCTTCCACTTGAGCCTCCGCCTGTTTAAGTCCGAGAATTCCGCCGTGCCATGTCTGAATGTAGAATTGTCCCGTGCGCTTCTCGGGTTTAGGCAGCGACTTGAAGTTGTCCACCCACACTTTTGCTGTATATAGATGATAGCGTGCCTTGCGCGAATAAATCCGTACGGGTTCTATGCTTTCTGGAAAATCTTCCTGCGGGTTGGCGGCCAGCCAGATGAGCCGCGCTTTGGGGTAATGCTTTTTGAGATAAAGCGCAATATACTTGGGGTCGTCGCCCATGCCGCGCCCGCCGAAGTTGTCAAATACAACCTTACGCTGGAGGGGAAGCAGCGGAGCAATGGCATCGACGGCTATGTCGAGCAATTTCTGCCATTTGCCCCGTAGGTGCCTCGCTAAGGTTGACGGACAAATCATAATGCCTGTATGTTTTTTTATAGGTCTTATTTTTTCTTCTTGCTATGTCCGTAGCCATAGCCGTAGCGTCCGTAGCCGTATTTGCCATACCCATATCGCCCATACCCGTAGCGCCCATATCCATACCTGCCATAGCCGTAGCGATGGTAGCCATAGCGGTGTTCGGCACTCGTGCCGTTGAGCAGCAGGGCCATATTGTTGTATTTCTTGTCGTCGTAGTCCTTTTGCAGTTCAGGCAGCATGCTGCGGTCCATAAGCCCCGAGCGGATTACGAAGAGCGTGATGTCTACGATATGGCTAATGATGGTGGCATCGGCCACGATGTCTACGGGCGGGCAGTCCAGGAAAATGTAGTCGTATTGCTGCTGCAGGGCTTCCATCATCGACATCAGGCGGGGCGAATAGAGCAGTTCCGTGGGGTTGGGCGGTATTTTGCCGATTGGCAGGAAGTCAAGGTGGGGCACATCGCCGTCCTTATTGTCGGCATCGGCGTTTGCGTTGAGCGAATGCCGCACGATGAGATGCTCAAAGGCGTCTTCCTTACCGCTGAGATAGTCAGTAAGGCCCGGCGAGGGCTTGTCTACAAACTCCGAAAGCGAGCCACGGCGCAAGTCGAGGTCGATGCAGACGACGCGGCTGCCCCTGATGGCAAACGATGCCCCAAGGTTGGCGGTGATGAACGTCTTGCCCGAACCAGGGTTGAAAGAGGTGAGCATGATCACCTTGCAATTCTTTTCCACCCCTGTCATATATTCGAGGTTCGTGCGCACCACGCGGTATGCCTCGTTGGTGATGTCGCGGCTATGCAACTTCACCACAAAGTTGTATTCCTTTTCCAGCTTTTCTCCCTTCGGTGCCCGCCACAGCGGCAGTTCGCCCACGTAAGGGATCGTGAGATTCTCGAAGTCTTTGCGCCCGCGCACCTTCGTGTCGCTCATTTCCTTGATGATGAAATAAGCGGCGGGCAAAGCCACTCCTATGGCGAAAGCAAGGAGAATGAGGCGTTTTTCATTTGGGAATGCCGGTGCGGCGCTGCCCCAAGGCGCGGCGATAAGCTGCGTGTTGTAAGCGGTGAACGCCTGGCTCAACTCGTTTTCCTCCCGCTTTTGCAGCAAGAAGAGATATAGCGTTTCCTTAACTTTTTGCTGCCTTTCGATGGAAAGCAGGTGGTTCTGATGCTGCGGTGCCTCGCTTATTTGATTTTGCGCCTCGTCACGAGACGATTGTATGATCCTAAGCCGCGAGTTAAGGGTTGTTTCGGCGTTGTCGAGCGATTTGATGATTGAGCTCCTTAGGTTTTTCAGCGTCACGTCGATATCCGCCACCAGAGGGTTCTGCTCGCTCGAGTTCGACACGAGGTTGGTCCTTTCCAGCACTTTTGTGTTAAATTCCGCTATTTGGGCTTCGATTTCAGAGTTGTCTATGCCCGTACCGGCAGGTATGAGTTGCTTGGCGTGCGCGGGGTCTTTCACGTAATTGCGCACATAGCGTATCATGTACGTCTTATTCTCAATGTCCTGCTGCTCGGCGAGGGCTGTGTTTTCTTTGTCGTAGGCTGAGGTGGCCATTTGTTCTACGTCCACCATTCTGTGGGCGCTTTTGTACGATGCGAGGTTGCTTTCCACAGTACCCAGTTCCGATTCGAGCACGGCTATGCGCTCGCGGATAAACTCGTTGGTGGAGATGTTCACCTGGTTGCGGTTTTTCACCCAGTTCTCGTTGTAGATGCTCACGATGGTGCGCAAAATGTTGTCAGCGCGGGGAATGGAATTGTCCACACAGGTGATGTCGATAATATTGCGCGTGCCAGGCTGCAATGCCGCCGAGATGAGGCTGCCGAAATGCTGTGCGGCTGCGGCATAGCCGCTGCGCTTCACTATGATTTTCTCCGATTTTGCCTTGTCGTAATACAAGGTGGGCTTCAGCGAAATTCTGCCGATGGGCGTTTTGTAAGTCTTGCCCACCTGAGCTTGCAAGTTTCCCGGTTTCTTTTCTCCGTTTTGTTCGAAATCAGTCAGTTCGGCTGTGCCGTCGCCGTTAAGGGCGATGGTGAAGCCGGCAAACGCGTTTTCGCCCAAGTCGTGAAACTCCGCCTCCACGGGCAGAGTTTCTGCATAGCAGGGCTCGTCGCGTAGCACGCCGGGCGAGTAGTAGCTCACTTCGAGACGCAGGCGTTTCACCAGTTCCGCAATCACGGCGGGGGAGTGCACAGCAACGATTTCGTCGGAAATATTCGAGGAAATATTGCTCACGCCCAATTCCTCGATGAGTTTTATCTCGTTCGATTTCTCGCCGCTGCTCTTCACCATGATGGAGGTGGTCCGCACGTATCCTTTCGGCGTGGAGAGCAGGTAAAGGGTTACTGCCCCCATCGAGATGATCAGCGACAGTACAAACCATGGCCAGTTGCCGAGGCACACCATCAGCATGTCGCGGATACTCATTGCGTTTTCCGGGATAATGCGCCGCACGGCAGTTCCCTCTGCATTAGGCTTGTTCTTTATGGATGTCATAAACGATTTCTTGGGAAAAGAATTGATGGAAACAATTTTTTATTTTACAAACATCAGCACGAGCGACATGGCGAGCGTGCCCATCGAAATCCAGAACGTGGGCGTGAAGGCCGTGCTGCCCATCACGGTGCTGTTGCGCTTGAATTTGTCGTTGGGCTCCACGTAAATCACGTCGTTTTGCTGTATATAATAGACGGGCGAGGAGTACACGCTCTTCGCTTGCGTCACGTCCACGCGGTAGGCCACCTGCTTGTCGCCCTCCTGGCGCATCACCAGGATGTTCTTGCGCAGACCGTCTATGTTGAGGTCGCCCATTGCGAGCGCCTCCATGATGGTAATCCTGTCCTTTGTGATTTGCTTCACGCCAGTGCCGGCATTGCCGAGCACGGAGAACGTCATGTCCGTGAATGTCACGTTCACAATGGCATCGCGACACAGGTCCGTGTTAACCAGCATGCCTTTGATGCTCGCCCCTACCTCCTCGCGTGTCAGTCCCTCCACGGTTATTTTCCCCAGCACGGGAAAGTCTATTGTCCCGTCTGCGCCCACCGTGTACGACTGACCGTTTTGCGTTCCGCCGGCGCTGTTCGTCGATTTGATGTTGAAGAGCTCTCTCATCTTCTCGTCGCGGCTATGCACGTTGATTTGCATCTTGTCGCCCTTCTTGAAGCGAATATACCCGTCGTGCGGCGTGGGTATTTCCTCATATTCTTTCACGTCTTGTAGATAGGCAATGTCTTGCGGCGTGCGGCACGCAGCCATCGCCAGCAAGGCAAAGAAGAGCATTATAGGTTTTCTAATCATTTCCTTTGTAATTTAGATGAGCAACTCGTCTATTCGTTTACTGTTCCTTAATAATTTGTATGTATTCAGCCTCCACTTCCACGGCTGCGGAGAGACTGCATTCTTCCAGATCGAGGATAATCCGTTTCGTTTTGCTGCCGCGCCTGCTCATCAGCCTGCCTTGCAGCCCGTCGAGCCTGCCGCCCACAATGCGGATTTTCTTACCGTAGAGCAGCGGCGACACCTCCTCCGTTGCGTAATATTCAATGCTCTTCGCCTCCTTTGTCGCCCTTATGAACTGCTCCATCGCCTCATCCCGCACGGTCATCGCCTCATATTGCCTACCGCCGCGCACAAAGCGATATTGCAGCAGGTCAATCTTTTCTACGATGGGGTCGAGCACGTTGCGCGACTGGTGCGCGAAGAGCAGGTCGTGCACATACGGCACAAGGCGCACCACGCGCTTGCCGAATTCGTTGAACACGCGCTGCACCATCGGCGTGAAAACGCGCCCCTCCATCTCCGGGCAGGCAGCCAGAGTCAAGTAAGCAGGATTTTTCGCGTTGGGGCGCGAAAGGTCGCGCAGCGCATACCAGCGCATTTCCGTCTCTTCCAGTCTTTTTTCCATCATAGCGTTTGCTGGCAGCAGGAGCAGCAAAATACAAAACCTTTAATCCTGCCTGCTTCCACTTTCTTTTGGGAAACAAGCAGTTACGGCGCAAGTGCGTAAAAGTTCCGATGCTTCGGCCTGAATGCAACGAGGCATGTCGATGCTCTTTTCGTGCTAAATCTTTGCAAAACTATGAAAAACTTATTCAACTGCCTAATGTTCCGCCGCAAATCTTATGCTAAGATCCTTTAATTCTTCTTGGCAGCAATCCCCGATTTGTTTTTCGATTTAACACAATGCGTGCTTTTTCTTTCTGCTTTGTCAAAGTATTGTCTTTGTCGCTGCGACTTTTTCTTTTCCCCAATCTATTTTTTCCTTTCTGCCTGATATTTTTTTCTGTCCTATAAGAAATTTTTTGTTACAAAGTTTGTAACATATATTACAAAGTTTGTAACATGTGTTAGAAAGTTTGTAACATGTATTACAAACTTTGTAATAAACTTTTTCTGCGCTGATAGTAAAAAATATCGGGCAGGAAGAAAAAAATGTAAGTAAGGAAATAAAAAATGTAAGTGGAAAATCGACGGTGCATGCCAAGAAAATGGCTCGGCTGTGCAGACGGCAATTGAAAAAAGTATACTTTCAAGATAGAAGTGCAATTTTAGCGTCCCCTCCCTCGCCTTCGGAGC
>SAMEA3663013__coassemble_422_pt1 | contig 65469 bp, 52 predicted proteins | sample SAMEA3663013__metabat2_low_PE_021 | metagenome-assembled genome bin SAMEA3663013 (sample SAMEA3663013) | pig gut metagenome | biome: pig gut; feature: pig-associated habitat; material: faeces | place: France | collected 2012
GCTTGATGCTTTGCTCGATGGGCGAAAGGATTACCCAGCTCTCGGAGGTGGAGAAGTCGCAAACGGAGTGCTGGCGCAACACGAAATCGCTGGTTTCGCGTGTAGCATCTACTCCAAAAGATTTGTTTTTCTCAAATCTTTCAACTTTATGAAACGCGAAAGGGTATTTCTATCTACCTTACATATCTTGGCAGTTAAATTGATAGACGTTCCGTTTTGCAGTAATTCTCTAATAAGCACTTCTTTGCCCGAGAGTTTATATTTGTCGGGGGCGCTTTTGCGTCCTTTGGGCCGTCCCAGCACCACGCCCTCGGCGCGTTTGCGTGCTAAGGCCTCTTTGGTGCGTTGGCTGATGAGGTTGCGCTCGATTTCGGCGGAAAGGCCGAAGGCAAAGGCGAGGACTTTGCTCTGAATGTCGTCGCCGAGGCGGTAGTTGTCCTTAATCGTCCACACGCGGCACTCCTTCGTCATGCAGATATTCAGAATCTCCATAATCATAAAGAGGTTCCTGCCAAGGCGCGAAAGTTCGCTGCAGATAATGATGTCGTCCTTGTGAACGCGCTTCAAGAGTACGCCCAACTGCCGCTTCGTGTAATTCTTCGTGCCGCTGATGGTCTCCTCAATCCAGTCGTTAATCACGAGGTCATGCTGTTTGCAAAACTTGTTAATCTCAAAACGTTGGTTCTCAACTGTCTGTTTGTCGCTGCTGACGCGAATGTAACCGTAAATCATAGGTGAATAATGTTTGTATGTGATAGATGTGATGTTTAAAGCAAAATGCCAAGATAGAATACTTATTCCACCCCCTCGGCATGGCCTCAACTTTGAAGGCCCCCTTTATCCTACCAACTGGCATATATAGAAATTCGTTTGAAAAGTAAAAAATTCGTAAGTTTGTAGGCGGAAAAGCCGCAAACCTCAATCTTACGTTATGGAAACAAAACTGGAAAAATTGTACTCCATCATTCAAAACTCCCAAGAAATAGGAGTAAAATTGAGCGATGATGTGATTAGCCAAATCAACGAAGCCGAGGAAAACATTATCCGGGAAGAAATCTTGCCGATTATCGGGCAGAGCATCGAGCCTACGCTTAGCCAAATCAAGCGCGAACTGGTGCTCGTAGTGGAATACCGCCCCGGCGAGCCCATAAGCGTGGCTTTGTCGCGCAAGGCAAAAATTAGCCAAATCGTTGATGCCAAGCCTATTGTGGCAAGCCCGAGAAGATTGAGCAAGCCCGTGAAGAGCGACGAGCCTGCCACGGCGCAAGAGCCGCATGAGCCGACCAAATACGTGACAAACCACACGAAAGGCCTGCGCGTGCAGTTTCCCGACGGCACGATAGTATGCAACAAGACCGCCATAGACACCGAAATTGACGTGCTGCGCAGAATAGGCCTGGAAAGAGCCGCAAAAGTGGGCAGAAAAAAAGCGAAATGGCCGCTCATAGGCAAAGAGAAGCGACCCACCGTGGCTGGAAAAGTGTGGCAACACGAAATCGACGGCTGGTATATATATAGCAACACCAGCAACGACCAAAAGAAAGAAGACCTGCAAGCCATTTCCGACTATTACAACCTCGGACTGATTATTTCGGACGGTAAGCCTGAATAGATTTACCCAAGCATAAAGTGATGAGAAAACGTGCCTGTCATATAAGAAATGCGTAAATTTGCAGGTAAATTAAGACAGATATAATCATTCGTATGATTAGCAAAAATATTTTCAAAGGGTTTGGAGTGGCCATCGTTACGCCGTTCCAAACCGATGGCACGCCCGATTATGAAGCCTTGGGCAAACTCGTGAATGAACAGATTGAAGGCGGCGCAGACTTTCTTTGCGTGCTCGGCACAACGGCCGAAACGCCCTGCCTCACCGCCGAAGAAAAGCGTAATATCGTTTCCATCGCACACCAAGCCAACGCCGGGCGCGTGCCTCTGCTCCTCGGAGCGGGCGGCAACTGCACCGCTAACGTTATCGACGGCCTCCGCGACATTGAGCGCGAAGGGCTCGTGGACGGCGTACTGATTGTGTGCCCCTACTACAACAAGCCGACAGCGGAAGGCCTTTACCGGCATTTCAAGGCCGTGGCCGACAGCACGAAGTTGCCCGTAGTGCTCTATAACGTGCCGGGACGCACGGGCGTGAACCTCACGCCTGCCACCGCCCTGCGCATCGCTAAGGACTGCCCCAACGTGGTGGCGGTGAAAGAGGCATCGGGCAACGTGGCGCAGGCGGAAGAAATCATCAAGAACGCCCCCGAGGGCTTCGAGGTGCTCTGCGGCGACGACGGCATCGCCGCCCACCTGCTCGAACGCGGCGCGACGGGCGTGATTTCCGTGGTGGGCAATGCACTGCCCGCGCTCTTCGCCCAACTCACGCACGCCGCCCTGCAAGGCGACCGCGACACGGCACACGCCCTGCAAAGCGAACTCGCAGAGATGTGCCGCCTGATGATGGCGGAGGGCAATCCCTGCGGCATCAAGGCATTGCTCGCCCTGCAAGGCAAGGCAGAAAACGTGCTGCGCCTGCCCTTGGTGCCCGTTTCGCAGGAAACGAACGAGAAAATCAAGCAAGAACTTGAGCGTATAGAGAAGGATTTTTAGTAAACTCGTTTACTGAAAAAGGACATCTTTTATAGAATGAGAAAGAAATTCCTGATTTGGGTGTGGTCGCTCTTCATCGCCGCACTGCTGATAATATCTCTCGCGTTCGTGGCGATCGACAAAGGGTGGATAGGCTACATGCCGCCGATTGACGAACTGCAACGCCCCATCAGCCGCTACGCTTCGCAAATCCTCTCCGCCGACGGCAAACTGCTCGGCACGTGGAGCCGCAACGAGAACCGCGTGTTCGTGGACTACGACAGCATTGCGCCCGTGATGTTCGACGCACTCACGGCAACGGAGGACGTGCGTTTCTACGACCACTCGGGCATTGATGCCAAAGCCTTGGCGCGCGCCGTGGTGAAGCGCGGTATTTTCGGGCAGAAAGGCGCGGGCGGCGGCAGCACCATCACGCAGCAACTGGCCAAGCAGCTCTATTCGTCCACGGCAGCCACCACGATGCAGCGACTGCTGCAAAAGCCCATTGAATGGGTCATTGCTGTGGAACTGGAGCGCGCTTACACAAAAGAGGAAATCCTCACGCTTTACCTTAATTATTTCGACTTCCTGCACAATGCCGTGGGCATCAAAACGGCGGCGAAGGTATATTTCGGCAAGCAGCCGCGCGACCTCACCACGCTCGAAGCCGCCACGCTGGTGGGCATGTGTAAAAACCCCTCTTACTTTAATCCCGTGCGCGAGCCGGAGCGTTGCCGACAGCGGCGCAACGTGGTATTGCAGCAGATGTGCAAGGCGGGGCACCTCACGCAGGAAGAAGCCGAACGTCTCAGCCAAGAACCGCTCGGGCTCAACTTCCACCGCATCGACCACAAGGAAGGCCTTGCCGCCTATCTGCGCGAATACCTGCGCCGCATCATGATGGCGGAACGCCCCAACCCCGACGATTACCGCGCTTGGCAGCGGCCGCAATACTACGTGGATTCGCTCATGTGGGAGAACGACCCGCTCTACGGCTGGTGCAAGAAAAACGTGAAGCGCGACGGCACGCACTACGACATTTACACCGACGGGCTTAAAATATATACGGCCATCGACTCGCGTATGCAGCAATACGCCGAGGAGGCCGTGAAGAAGCAGGTGGGGCAAGTGATGCAGGCAAAGTTTGACGCTGAAAAGCGCGGCGCTGCCAATGCGCCCTACGTATCGACCCTTTCGGTGAAAGACGTGAACCAACGCCTTGCCAAGGCCATGAAGCAGAGCGACCGCTATCGCCAGATGAAAGCCGACGGGGCTACGGAGGCGGAAATAGAAGAGGCGTTCAACCGCCGCGTGCCGATGACGGTGTACACGCCGCGCGGCGAAGTGGACACGCTGATGACGCCGCGCGACTCCATACGCTATTACAAGCGCTTCCTGCGCGCCGGCCTCGTATCCATTGACCCCGAAACGGGACACGTGAAAGCCTATGTGGGCGGACTGGACTACGCTCATTTCCAATACGACATGGCCACCGTGGGCCGCCGGCAGGTGGGTTCTACGATGAAACCCTTTGTCTATGCCATGGCGATGCAGGGCGGCTACACGCCGGAGAGCACTATTCTGAACGTGCAGCGCACCTACGGCGACTGGACGCCGCGCAACGGCAGCAAGGCGCGCTACGGCGAGGTAGTGACACTGAAATGGGGACTTAGCCAGTCGAACAACTGGGTTACGGCGGAACTGATGTATCAGATTGACAACACGGGGCAGGGTCTCGTGCGCGACCTGCAAGACCTTGGCATTGCCAACGACAATATGCAGCCCTCGCTCTCGCTCTGCCTCGGCACGTGCGACATCACCACCGCCGAAATGGCCTCTGCCTACACGGCTTTCGTGAAGAAAGGCATTCGCCGCGCCCCAATCCTCGTGACACGCATCGAAGACGGCAACGGCAACATCTTGGCAGAGTTCCACCCGCGCACCAACGAGGTGTACAGCGAGGAAACGGCATATAATATGATCGACATGATGCGCGCCGTAATCGACCACGGCACGGGCGGCCGCCTGCGCTACCGCTACGACCTGCGCGGCCCGATTGCCGGCAAAACGGGTACGACGAACGACAACTCGGACGGCTGGTTCGTGGGCTGCATTCCCACGCTTGTCACGGCCTGCTGGGTAGGCGGCGAAGAGCGCGACATACATTTCAACTCCACTGCCAACGGACAGGGCGCAGCCACTGCGCTGCCGGTTTGGGCGGTGTATATGAAGCGCGTGTTTGCCGACCGTTCGCTCGGATACGACCCAGAACAAGAGTTTGAGAAACCTGAACTCCGCGACTCACTCGCATTTGAGCCTAATCTCCCCGAAGGCGAACCGCAGCCCAACGAACCGAAACCCGCTCCGAAGCCCGCCGCACCGGCAAACCGCACCAGCGGCGAGGAACTTTTTGAATAACGGCCGGGGATTATACTCGTCTACTTGTTTCACTTCGTGATTTTCGGCTGCGCTCGGCATAGTTCGAACAAGTTCGGCTCTGCACTCGCTTGCACGAAAATTTCCTCGTCTACTAGTCAACTCGTTTACTTGTCTACTCTACATTATATAAATATGAACTTTACAGCAATAATTCCAGCAAGATACGCTTCTACGCGCTTCCCCGCCAAACCGCTTGCGCTGCTGGCCGGGAAACCGATTGTGCAACACGTTTATGAGCGCACCGCCGCCGAGATACCCGATGCCTGGGTGGCCACCGACGACGAGCGCATCGCCGAGGCCGTCCGCGCTTTCGGCGGCAACGTCGTGATGACCTCGCCCAACCACCGCAGCGGCACGGACCGCATCGGCGAGGCCGTGAAAAACATCGGCTGCACGGCGGATGTGATTGTGAACGTGCAGGGCGACGAACCCTTTATCGCCGCGCAGCAGTTGCAGACCATCAAGCAATGCTTCGACGACCCCGAGACCGAAATCGCCACGCTCGTGAAACCTTTCGCCCCGACCGACGCTTGGGAAAAACTCTCCAACCCCAACAGTCCGAAGGTGGTGGTGGACAACCGGGGCTTCGCGCTTTATTTCAGCCGCAGCGTCATTCCTTACCTGCGCGGCGTGGAACAAAAGGACTGGACGGCGCGGCACGAGTTTCTCAAGCACATCGGCCTCTACGCCTACCGCGCCGAAACGCTCCAGCGCATCACGGCGATGCCGCAAGGCGCATTGGAACAAGCCGAATCGCTCGAGCAACTGCGCTGGCTGCAAGCGGGACTAAAAATAAAAGTGGGGCGCACCGACTTGGAAACCATCGGCATCGACACTCCCGAAGACCTCGAAAAGGCAGAGGCATTCATCAAAGGCCTGTAAACACAATAAAACACTATTCTGACAAGACTATGCTCAATAAACTCAAACCTATACTCTTCGCCATCGCCTTGCTTGCCGCGCCCCTTTCGGCGCAGAAACTGCAAGTGGGCTCGTGCGAACTGAAAGACGGCGGCATCTACACCGGCGAACTGCTCGGCGGCAAGGCCAACGGCAAGGGGCGCGCCGTGTATGAGAACGGCGACACCTACGAAGGCGAGTTCGTGAAAGGCTTCCGGCAGGGGCAAGGCACCTTTACCGCCGCCGACGGCTCGCGCTACGAGGGCTCGTGGATGAAAAACGAAAGGCACGGCAAGGGCACGTTCTACGCCGTGAACAATAACCGCTACGTCGGCCTCTGGTACCGCAACCGCAAGGAGGGGCACGGCGTGATGTACTACTACAACGGCGATGTCTACGACGGCGACTGGAAAGAAGACAAGCGCGAAGGCAAAGGCACGTACACCTTTAAGAGCGGCGCGTTCTACAAAGGCGACTGGGAAGACGACAAGAAGACCGGCAAAGGCTACTTCGACTGGAACGACGGCTCGAAATACGAGGGCACATGGCTCAACAACCGCCGAAACGGGAAGGGCACGTATTTTTATGCCGACGGCGACTATTACACGGGCGACTGGAAAGACGACATGCAAAACGGCAAGGGCATCTACAAATTCCGCAACGGCGATGTCTACGAAGGACAGTATGTCAACGGCGAGCGCACCGGCGAGGGCATCTTCAAGTTTGCCACGGGCGACCAGTACAACGGCCATTTCCTGAACGGCGAGCAGAGCGGGCAAGGCACTTTCATCTGGAAAAACGTAGCCAACTATACGGGGCAATGGCAAAACAACATGAGAAACGGCCACGGCACGTATAAGTGGAAAAACGGCGACGAATACACCGGCTCCTGGGTCAACAACAAGATGGAAGGCAAAGGCGTGCTGCGCACTGCCGACGGCACTAAGTTCAACGGCGAATTCAAGGAAGGGCGCAAGCACGGCAAGTCGGTGGAACTGCGTCCCGACGGCTCAAAAATAGAATGTACCTACAAGGAAGGCGAACGCCACGGCAAATACGTGGAATACGATCGCAACGGGAACGTCACCAAGAAAGGCGAATATTCCAACGGCCGCGTGGTACAATAATTTTTTGGACGATTTATAGTAAACAAGTAAACGAGTAAACAAGTAAACAAGACAGAGATGTCTTGCTAATTTATATTTTACATGAGAAACTTGTCTCGTCTACTCGTTTACTTGTAAACTCGTCTACTAATAAGACATATCAACACCTTAAATCAAATATATTATGAAAACCTCCCCCAAGAAAACCACCAAGGCTGCCGCAGCGAAGCCGCAGCGCCTCAAAATCGTAAAAAACGACCCTTGGCTCGAACCGTTTGAAGGCGCAATCCAAGGCCGCCACGACCATGTGCTCCACAAACTCCACGAACTCACGGCCGGCAAGAAACCGCTCTCGGAATTTGCCGACGGTCACCTGTATTTCGGCCTGCATAAGACAGAAAAGGGCTGGGTGATCCGCGAATGGGCACCCAATGCCACAGCGATTTATCTCATCGGCGATTTCAACGGTTGGCAGGAAAACGAAAAATATGCCTTCAAACGCCTCAAAAACTCTGGCAACTGGGAACTCAAACTCCCCGCGAAAGCCCTCAAGCATCAAGACCTCTACAAACTCAAAGTGCACTGGGACGGCGGCGAAGGCGAGCGCATTCCTGCTTGGTGCCGCCGCGTGGTGCAGGACGACGACACAAAGATTTTCAGCGCACAGGTGTGGGCACCCAAACAGGAATACGTGTTTAAGAAAAAGACTTTCAAGCCCAACACCGCCCCGCTGCTGATTTACGAATGCCATATCGGCATGTCGCAGGACGCTGAAAAGGTGGGCACATACAACGAATTTCGCGAGAACGTGCTGCCGCGCATCATCGAAGAGGGGTACAACTGTATCCAGATTATGGCTATTCAGGAGCACCCCTATTACGGCAGTTTCGGCTATCACGTAAGTTCTTTCTTCGCCCCGTCTTCCCGCTTCGGCACGCCCGAAGAGTTGAAGCAACTCATTGACGAGGCGCATCAGGCTGGCATCGCCGTAATTATGGATATGGTGCAGAGCCACGCTGTGAAGAACGAAATCGAAGGACTCGGCAACTTCGCCGGCGATCCCTCTCAATATTTCTATAGCGGCGGCCGCCGCGAACACCCGGCATGGGACAGCCTTTGCTTCGACTACGGCAAAAACGAGGTGATCCACTTTCTCCTTTCCAACTGCAAGTATTGGCTCACGGAGTTCCACTTCGACGGGTTCCGCTTCGACGGCGTTACGTCGATGCTCTATTACAGCCACGGCCTCGGCGAAGCCTTCTGCGGCTACGGCGACTACTACAACGGGCATCAGGACGACAATGCCATCTGCTACCTCACCCTTGCCAACCTACTTATCCACGAGGTCAATCCCAAGGCCATCACCATAGCCGAAGAAGTGTCGGGTATGCCGGGACTGGCAGCCCCGTTCAAGGACGGCGGCTACGGCTTCGACTACCGCATGGCTATGAATGTGCCCGACTATTGGATTAAGACCATTAAGGAATGTCGCGACGAAGACTGGAAGCCCTCCTCTATTTTCTGGGAACTCACCAACCGCCGCGCCGACGAAAAGACGATATCTTATTGCGAAAGCCACGACCAGGCTCTTGTGGGCGACAAGACCATCATCTTCCGCCTCATCGACGCCGACATGTACTGGCACTTCCGCAAGGGCGACGAAAACGGCACGGTGCACCGCGGCATCGCGCTCCACAAGATGATCCGCCTCATCACGGCCTCAACGATTTGCGGCGGCTACCTCAATTTCATGGGCAATGAGTTCGGCCACCCCGAATGGATTGACTTCCCGCGCGAAGGCAATGGCTGGAGCCACAAGTATGCCCGCCGCCAATGGAATCTTGTGGACAACAAAGAATTGTGCTACCACTACCTCGGCGACTTCGACAAGGCGATGCTCGAAACGATTAAGTCGGAAAAGAACATTCAGAAGTTGCCCGTGCAAGAAATTTGGCACAACGACGGCGACCAAATCCTTGCCTATCAGCGCGGCTCGCTGCTCTTCGTGTTCAACTTCAACCCCACGCAGTCGTTCACGGGCTACGGCTTCATGATGAAGGAAGGCGCCTACGACGTGGTGCTCAACACCGACGCCAAAGCCTTCGGCGGCAACGGCCTGTCAGACGACAGCATCCGCCACTTCACCAACTACGACCCGCTCTTGAAGAAGGACGGCAAAGGCTGGTTACAGCTCTATCTGCCCGCCCGCTCTGCCGTTGTTTTGAAGAAAGTGGAAGAATAAATTTTGTGGTCGGCCATACCGATTATAACGATTTGGGGCGCATGAAACCGTGCGCCCCAATTTTTCAAAAGCAAACTGATGCCTAAAATTCTTGTTTCATTGCGCGTTATCTTCGTCCTGTTTCTATTTTTCTTCCTTTCCGTGGCACAGGGCGACGTGCTATGCTATCTTTACCGCCACTTCATAGATGCCTCCTCCGAACCCGTGCACTGGCTGCTGGGCGGCGCGGCGGCGGCAATACTCATATTAATAATGTGGCTGCTTTCGCGCACGGCCGTATACCGCCGCTATCCACTGATTGAAACGATACCGGCAGGCTTCGCCGCCGTGCTGGCGGTCAGCCTGCCGTTTGCCAGTTGGCAGCACGTGCTGGTTACCATATTATATTATTGTGTTGCTGCAGCGACGCTCGTCTTTTGCAACAGATTGCTTCAAAAGGCGTATCACACGGCGCGCCGCCGCTTGCCGCTCCTGATTTACGGCACGGGATTGCTCCTCGTTTGCTTCGTAACGGGACTGCGTGCAGCCGCCACCGATGCAGACCACTACGAACTGCGCACAGCCGAAGCCCTGCGCCGCTGCGACTATGCCGCCGCCTACCGCACGGGCGAAATAGCCCTCGCTGTCACGCCGCGCCTATTTGCCATGCGCTCTTACCTCTTGGCAACGCAAGGCGAGGGCTTATCGCAAACGCTTTTCAAGCAACCCATTCCTGCGGGCGGCAGCAAGTATCTGCTTCTGCCCAACGACGAATGGCAACGCCTCAACTTTTCGCCAGACAGCCTTTACGTCCGCCTTGGCGGCACGCCTGCTCAGGGCGAAACGACCTTGCAGTTTTTGCAACGCCTTGCCTTGCCGGCCGACACGGCGCACCGCCCCACCCCACTCGCCCGCGACTATTATCTTTGTGCCCTCCTGCTGGATCGCCGCCTGTCGGACTTCGCGGAAACCTACGCCGCCCTTTGTCCCGGCGACTCCGTGCAAATTTCTCGCTTTTACAGCGAAGCCCTCGCGCTTCACTGCCGCAAGCATGACCTCCCCTTTGCCTACAACGATGCAGCCGTCGAAGCCAATCTGCTCGACTTTATGGACATGGCACGCAAGACGGGCACGGCACAAGAGGGGCGCAACCTCCTGCGCCGCAGCTACGGCGAAACTTTTTGGTGGTATTATTATTTCGGGCAGAAAGGCACTGGGCAAACTAATTAACCCTATACAAACGAAATGTCGGCTATAACCTGTGCACGGACCATTTCGTTGAGTTTCTTTACAAGGTTGCTGCGTTGCATCATCAGCGTGGCGCGGGCGGCAGGCGACGACACGCGGACGGTGAGCACTTGGTTGCGGATAGCAACGGCTTCCGTATATCGGCTGAACGCCTCGCCCGCTACCGACGGCCACGCCATGAGGGCGCGGTGTTCGTTGAGCGGCGTTTCAAGTCCCGCAAGGCGCAGATAGCGCAAAAGTACGCCGCTTATTTCTTCAGATTTTCGTCGTTCCATACTGTCTGATCCGCGTTGATGTGAAAAAGGCGGTAGTCGCGCTGCGTGGCTGCCAATATTTTGTCGAGGTGCTCGCGCTGCGTGTCCGTGATGAAGATTTGCCCGAAGTCGTCGCCACTGACGTAGTCAATGATATTGCCCACGCGGCTATCGTCGAGTTTGTCGAAAATATCGTCGAGCAGGAGCAGCGGCGTGTGGCAATGCCCCTTTTGCTTGAGATAAAGAAACTGCGCCAGTTTCATTGCGATAAAATACGTCTTTGTCTGTCCCTGAGAGCCCTCGCGGCGCACGGGGTAACCTTTCAAAGAAAGCAGGAGATCGTCCTTGTGCGTGCCGTGAAGCGTGTAGCCCACCAGGCGTTCGCGAGCACGCCAGTCGCGCAAAATTGGTTCGAGGTCGCCGCGCTCGCCGTGCGACTGGTATTCAATTTCCACCTCCTCAACCTCTTGACGGCTGAGCGTGGCATACATTTTCTGGAAAATAGGACGGAACTCCTCCGCGAAAACACGCCGCGCGGCGTAGATAATGGCGGCATCGCGCGACATCATCATTTCCAAAACGTCCAGCACCGATGCGTCCGGCTCTTCTTCTTGCTTTAGCAAAGCGTTGCGCTGCTTGAGGCAACGCTCGTAGCGGATAAGGGCTTCAAGATAAGGCGCGTCGTACTGCGCAATCACCTGATCCATAAACTTCCGCCGCTCCTCGCTGCCGCCCGAAATAAGTTCAGAGTCAGAGGGTGAGATAAGCACCAGCGGAATATTGCCCACGTGCTCCGATATCTTCTTCAGGTCCTTACCGTCCACCTTCACCCGCTTGCGGCAGCCGCGCTGCAGACTGCACGTCACGCTCCGAGCCTCGCCGAGTTCCGATACATATTGCCCCGAAATCATGAAGAAGTCCGCGCCGTGGCGTATGTTGATGCTGTCGCTGCCGCCCTGTGCGCTGCGGCACAGCGAGAGGTAGCCGATGGCATCGAGCAAATTGGTTTTGCCCACGCCGTTGGCACCGACAATGCAGTTCACGTTGGGCGAAAACGTAAGTTCCGCCTGCTCGAGGTTTTTATAATTAAGGACAGAGATGCTTTGAAGAATCATCAATAATAAACTATCTTACGAAAAACTGCACAAAGTTACCACGCAGAGGGCAGATAGGCAAAGCCAGCGCGGTCGAAAATAGCGTTTCCTATAAAAAAAAGGGCTTTTGCTTTAATTATCCTACGAAAAACATTAAATTTGCACCGCCTTAATTGAAGCAGTGTGCAAAAACGCTGCCCGAGCATACAATATTATATATATAATAATGGTGCGGCGCAACCGACAGACAAATAAAAATTAGAGCATAAATATCATTATGAGCCAAAACAAAAAGCAAAACGCATTGGACGTGAACGACAAGATTGCACAGTCCGAGGCATTTATCAGCAAGTACAAGAAACAACTCATCATCGGCATCGTGGCCGTTGTGGTAATCGTGGGCGGCACGTTCGCCTACATTTACGGCTATGCCAAGCCCCGCGAAGAGAAAGCACAGGAACTGCTCGGCAACGTGATGCAGAAATACGTGATGAAGCAGGACTTTGAGAACGCGCTCAAAGGCGATGCACAGACTCCCGGCCTTACGAAGATTGCCGAAACTTACGGTTCTACCGATGCCGGCAACGTGGCTAACTACGAGGCAGGTATCTGCTATTTCCAAATGGGCAAGATTAAGGAAGCCATTGCCTCGCTCGAAAAGTTCAGCACGAAAGGCGATAACACGATTTCCGCACAGGCCGTAGCCGCTCTTGCCAACTGCTACGCTGCCGACAAGCAGCTCGACAAGGCTGTCGATACCTTCAAGAAAGCAGCCAAGAAGACCGACGTGCCTGCCCTCTGCGCAGAATATACGTTCCAGGCAGCGCAAATCCTCGAATATCAGAAGAAGAACGAGGACGCCCTCGCCCTCTATCAGCAAATCAAGGCCGACTATCCCGAATCGCCTCTTTGCGCAAACGAAGAGTATAACGGTCAGGTGCTCGGTGCTGTCATCGACAAATATATTGAGCGACTGACTAAGTAAAATGTCTACTCAAAACTTTTCCTACCTCGACGCACAGGTAACGCCCATTCCCGACGCCACGGATATGCGAATCGGCATCGTGGTGAGCGAATGGAACAACCACATCACGGACAAGTTGCTCGAAGCCGCGGTGCAAACGCTCCAAGAGCACGGCGTGGGACTTCCTAAAATCACCATCAAGCGCGTGCCTGGCAGTTTCGAACTGATTTACGGCGCGGCGCAGTTGGCGAAACATGGGCACGTGAACGCCGTGATTGCCATCGGTTGCGTGGTGCGCGGCGATACGCCCCACTTCGATTACATCTGTGAAGGCGTGACGCGCGGCTTGGCCGATCTCAATGCTAACGGCAGCATTCCCGTGATATTCGGTCTGATTACGACCAACACGCAAGAGCAGGCAGAAGAGCGCGCAGGCGGAAAACTCGGCAACAAAGGCTGCGAATTCGCAGTTACTGCTATAAAAATGGTAGACTACGCTTGGCAGTTACAGAAATAATTCATAACTTTGCGGCATAAAAGAAGGGCGTAACGCATACGCCCGCCGCAACAAGGGCAAATACCAGAGTGGCCAAATGGGGCAGACTGTAAATCTGCTGGCTTACGCCTTCGGTGGTTCGAATCCATCTTTGCCCACACAAATACATTTTAGCGAAAGGGTATGCCCGCAGGCATACCCTTTTTTAATCCAAAGACTATGAGCACTATTAAAAGCCATCTTGCGGACGTGCTCGCCCGCCTGCCGCAGAGCGTGCGCCTTGTGGCAGTGTCGAAGTTCCATCCCGTTGAAGCCCTGCAAGAAGCCTACGATTGCGGGCAGCGCGTGTTTGGCGAGAGCCGCGTGCAGGAACTGCAAGCCAAACATGAAGCCTTGCCCAAAGACATCGAATGGCATTTTATCGGGCATCTGCAACAAAACAAAGTGAAATACATTGCGCCTTACGTCAGCCTCGTCCACGCCGTAGACAGCCTGCGCCTTTTGCAGGAAATCAACCGTCAGGCCTTGCGCTGCGGGCGTGTCATTCCCTGTCTGCTGGAACTGCACATCGCGCAAGAAGAAAGCAAATATGGCTTCACGCCCGAAGCCTGCGAAGAGATGCTTGCCGCCGGCGAATGGAAAGAATTGGCAGGCGTGCAGATAGCGGGACTGATGTGTATGGCATCGAATACGGACGACGAGGCGCAAATCCGCAGAGAGTTTCGCCTTGCTCACGAACTCTTCCTGCGTTACAAGTCTCTTTATTTCGCTGATAAAGATTACTTCAAAGAATGCTCTTGGGGCATGAGCCACGACTATCCAATCGCCGTAGAGGAAGGCGCAACGCTGGTGCGCGTCGGTTCGTACATCTTCGGAGAAAGAATATAAGGAAATAACTTTTTCATAAGAAACGCACAATATTAGGCTATAACAATCGTTATAAAATAATATTGTGCGTTTTGCGGTAATATGCCGCCGAGCCACGTGATAATAAGCATTCTTAAATACAATGATTGAATACATCAAAGGACAATTAGACGACTTAACGCCCACTCAAGCAACTGTGGAAGCAGGCAGCGTGGGGTATGCGCTGCTCGTTTCGCTCAACACATATTCTGCCGTACAGGGCAAAAAGGACGTGAAACTGTATGTCTATGAGGCCATCCGCGAGGACGCGCATCTGCTCTACGGCTTTGCCACGAAGCAGGAACGCGAACTGTTTACGCTCCTGGTTTCCGTGAACGGCGTGGGCGGGCAAACGGCTCGCATGATACTCTCTGCTTTCACACCTGCCGAACTGGCGGGCATTATCCAGAACGAAGACGTGCGCTCGCTCAAAAGCGTGAAAGGTATCGGGCCGAAAGCCGCGCAGCGCATTATTCTCGACCTGCGCGACAAGGTAATGGGCATTTTGGCAGATGGCGGCGGCGCGGCAGAAGCAGGCGGCGGGCAATCAGTGGCTAATAAGGCGGTGGTGGACGAAGCCGTTTCGGCACTCACCGTGCTTGGTTTCCCGCCCGCACCGACGCACAAAGTAGTCATGCAGCTTATCCGCCAGCAACCCGATGCCACAGTGGAGGAACTGATTAAGCAGGGACTGAAATTGCTGTAAGGTTTTAGTAAACGAGTAGACGAGTAAACAAGTAGACGAGTAAACAAGTAGACGAGTAAACGAGTAGACGTTTTTTTAAGGTGAAATCTTCTTTCCTGAAAATATTATTTATTGCCTTGATGCTGGCTGCGGCGGTGTCGGCGGTTTTGCGGGCGTATGCCATACGCCCCGCCTTTGTCGCGCACCCGTCAAAGGCAAGCGTCGCCGCTGCGCCGCCCGACACGGTAGGCCCGCGCTTTAAGGTGAAGCGCACCACCATTCAGGACGAAGAAGAACCGAAGACAAGCATCGACCTCAAAGACCCCGAAAACCTGAAGACTGAAGCGGAGTACAACGAAAAGGAAGATACCTACCGCCTCGGTACGAAACTTGGCGACGACTATCTCGAAACGCCGTTTTTCATGACGAGCGAGGAATACATGAATTGGAGTTTCCGCCGCTCCATGTCGGAATACTATCGTTCGAAGAACCGCGACGACTTCAAGGCTAAGGGAAAAGAAAAGTTCGACTTCACCGACATGAAGTTCAACCTCGGGCCAGCCGATAAAATCTTCGGCCCGGGCGGCGTGCGCATCAAGACTCAGGGTTCCGCCGAACTGAAAATCGGTGCCAACACGCGCTTCACCGACAACCCCTCGCTCTCAGAGCGCAACCGAAAGGTATTCGGCTTCGATTTCGACGAGAAAATCAATATCAGCGTCAACGGCAAGGTGGGCGACAAGGTGAACCTTGACTTTAACTATAACTCGGAAGCGACTTTCAACTTCGACACTCAAAATCTCAAGCTGCACTACGACGGCAAGGAAGACGAAATCATCAAGCTCATCGAGGCGGGCAACATCTCCATGCCCACCAACTCATCGCTCATTCGCGGCGCGTCGTCGCTCTTCGGTATTCGCGCCGACATGCAATTCGGCAAATTCAAGATCAGCACGATCATTTCCCAAAAGAAGTCCAGTTCGCAGAGCGTCAATTCCAAAGGCGGCGTACAGCTCACCAATTATGAGTTTTCGGCAGATGCCTACGATGAAAACCGCCACTTCTTCCTCGCGCACTTTTTCCGGGATAAATACAACGCCAATATGGCGCAATTGCCCACCATCACCTCGGGCATAAAGATTAACCGCGTGGAGATTTGGGTGACCAATAAGAACGGAACAACGACCAACACGCGCAACCTTGTGGCAATGGCCGACCTCGGCGAGCACGACTACATCGGCAACCCGCTTTGGACACCCGGTGCGGACGTAAACCCCTGCAATGCCGCCAACTCCCTTTATTCTTACCTCGCCAACGAACTCGCCGCCGCGCGCGACATTTCGCAGGCTACGCAGACATTGGACGGCTTCGGCCTATCCGGCGGCGTGGACTACGAGAAACTGGAAAACGCCCGCCTGCTCAACTCTTCGGAATATATCTTAAACGAGGCGCTTGGCTACATTTCGCTCAAATCGACGCTGCAAACCGACCAAGTGCTGGCCGTGGCGTATGAGTACACTTACAGGGGGCAGAACTATCAGGTCGGCGAGTTTTCAACCGACCGCCAGAACAATAAAGAGGCACTCTTCGTAAAGGCACTGCGCAACACGGCCTGCACGCCGAAAATGCCCAACTGGAACTTGATGATGAAAAACGTCTATTCCCTCAACGCCTCGTCTATCCAGAAGGAAAAGTTCCGCCTCGACATCAAGATTTTGAGCGACACCACGGGCGTATATCTTTCTTACATCCCCGAGCCTGCGCTGAAAAGCAAGAAAATCATACAGCTCATCGGCCTCGACCGCCTCGACAACAACAACCGCCGCAACCCCAACGGCTATTTCGACTATGTGGAGGGCTACACCATCGATGCCTCGAGCGGCCGCGTGTACTTCCCCGTCGTCGAGCCTTTCGGCAAGGACCTTGCCGCAGCTATTGGCAACGAGGAGGTGGCGAAACGCTATGTGTTCCAAGAACTTTACGACTCCACACGCACCATTGCGCGGCAAATTGCCGAGAAGAACAAATATCAGATTTCGGGACAATACAAAGCCTCGCGCAACGACGAGATCGACCTCGGCGCGATGAACATACCGCGCGGGTCGGTGCTCGTAACCGCCGGCGGGCAGACACTCTCGGAAGGCTCTGACTACACCGTGGACTACAATTCCGGCATCGTGCGCATACTCAATCAGAGTATTCTCGATGCTGGCACGCCTGTGAACGTGAGCCTCGAAAGCAACACGGATTATGGTATGCAGCGCAAAACGCTCTTCGGCATGACGTGGGAATACGACTTTTCCAAGGACTTCCAAATCGGCGGTACGTTTATGCACCTCGGCGAAAAGCCGCTCACCACGAAGGTCACCATGGGCAGCGAGCCGCTCAATAATACGATATGGGGCGTGAACATCTCGTGGAAGAAGCAAAGCCAGCGGCTCACGGACTGGCTCGACAAACTCCCGCTCATACATTGCACCGCTCCGTCGAGCATCAGTTTCACGGGCGAATACGCGCAGCTCATTGCCGGCAAGAACAAAGGCGCGCAGGGCAATGCCTCCTATATCGACGACTTTGAAAGTGCCAAGAGTACCATCGACATTTCCAACCCCGTAGAGTGGAACCTCTGCGCCGTGCCTTCCGTTTTTGAAGAGGCGAAGCTGACAAACGATGTGCGCTACGGCTACAACCGCGCCCTGCTGTCGTGGTACTACATCGACCCGCTCTTCACGCGCCGCTCGTCATCTCTCACGCCGGGCCACCTGAAAAACGACCTCGCACAGCTTTCCGACCCTTGGGTGCGCGAGGTCTACAAGAGCGAGCTCTTCCCCAACAAGAGCATCAACATGAAGGAGGCCAATACCCTCGACGTGCTCAACCTTGCTTTCTATCCCAACGAGCGCGGTCCGTATAACCTCGACCCCAACCTCGATGAAGACGGGCATCTGCCCAATCCCTCCACTCGCTGGGGCGGCATGATGCGCAAACTGGAAACGAGCGATTTTGAAAATGCCAATATCGAGTACATCGAGTTTTGGCTCATGGACCCCTTTGTCAAGAATGCCGACAATCCCTCGGCCGTGAGTGGTGACCTCTACATCAACCTCGGCGAGGTGAGCGAGGACGTGCTCAAAGACGGCAAGAAGTTCTACGAGAGCGGTCTGCCCGTCGACGGCGACCCCTCGCAGTATTCTGAAACCGTGTGGGGCCGCGTGCCCACGCAAAACAGCGTGACTTATGCGTTCAACACCGCCAGCGGCTCGCGCCAGAACCAAGACGTGGGTTTCAACGGTCTGACGAGCGAGCAAGAGCGCAGCTATCCTGCTTATGCCGATTATCTTTCAAAGGTTCAGGCTGTTGTCAACCCCGATGCCTTTCAAGATATTTACAACTCCCCCTCTGCCGACAAGTATCATTATTTCCGCGGCACGGACTACGACGAGCGGCAGCTTTCTATTCTCGACCGATACAAATATATAAATAACCCCAACGGCAACTCCGTAGACGCCGACAACTCTCCCGAAAGCTACAGCACGGCCTACAAAACTACGCCCGATGTGGAGGATATCAACCAAGACTTCACGCTCAACGAATACGAAAAGTATTACCAGTACCGCGTGCGCATCTCGCCCGAGGCAATGAACGTGGGCAGCAACTACATCACCGACAAGCGCATCACGAGCGTCACCACCCGCGACGGCATTTCCAAGCAGGCGGTGTGGTATCTGTTCCGCATTCCCGTGAAGGAATACGAGAAGAACGTGGGCGGCATCTCCGACTTCTCGAGCATTCGCTTCATGCGTATGTATATGACGAACTTTGAAAATCCCGTCGTCCTGCGCTTCGCCACGCTCAACCTCGTGCACGCCGAGTGGCGCACCTACGACCAGAGTCTCTACGCCGGCAAGGCGCCCGACGTGAGCGGCACGGTGAGCGCCTCGGCCGTGAGTTTTGAGGAGAACAACGAGAAACAGCCCGTCAACTACGTCATACCGCCCGGCATCAGCCGCGTCATCGACCCCGGGCAGGACCAAGTGCTGCAAAACGACGAGCAGGCACTGGCCGTCACCGTGAAGCAGCTGGCCTCCAACGATGCACGCGCCGTCTACAAGAACACATCGTTCGACTTCCGCCGTTACAAGCACCTGCAAATGTTCGCCCACGCCAACAGCCTCCCCGGCGAAACGCCCGTGGAGGACGGGCAGGTAAGCCTCTTCCTGCGCCTTGGCACTGACTACAAGAATAATTTCTACGAATACGAAATTCCCCTGAAAATCACCCCCGACGGGCTTTATCCCAACTCCGATGCCGGTGCGCGCATCGTGTGGCCGGAGGAAAATATGCTCGACATAGACCTCTCCGTCTTTACCGCCGCCAAGCGCAACCGCAACAGGCAGAAGTCGCTCGGGCTGATCTCCTACGCGCAGCTTTATTCGGAATACGATGCCAACCGCCCCGCCAACAAGATCAGCGTGATGGGCAACCCCACGCTCGGCGAGGTGCGCACCATCATGATTGGCGTGCGCAACAATTCGCGCGACGCGCACAGCGTTGAGGTATGGGCCAACGAACTGCGCCTGCAAGAGTTTTCCAACAACGGCGGCTGGGCGGCACGCGGTGCGCTCAACCTCCAGCTTTCTGACCTCGCCTCCGTGAACCTCACGGGCCACGTCGAGACCGAAGGCTTCGGCGGCATCGAGGAAACCGTATCGCAGCGGCGCGACGACAATCTCTATGAATACAGCGTTACCACCAACGTGGAAGTGGGTAAGCTGCTGCCGGAAAAGGTGAAGCTCCAGGCACCCATTTACTACGCTTACTCCAAGCAGCGCACCTCGCCCCGCTACAATCCGCTCGATACCGACATGACCATGGAAGAAGCCCTCGACGGACTGGCTACGAAGGAGGAGAAAGACTCACTGAAAAACATTGCCGAGACTGTGGTCATCAACAAGAACTTCAGCATCTCCGGCGCACGCTTCAACATCTCCACGAAGCGCCACCCCATGCCCTACGACCCCGCCAACTTTACGTTTGGCTACGCCCATAGCGCACGCAACACCACGGGCGAGACTACGGCGTGGGAGAAAGATGAAAACTGGAAATGGAACTTTGGCTACAGCTACACGCCTAACTATAAGCCTTACGAACCCTTTAAGAAATTGAAGGGAAAAAGCCCGTGGCTCAAAATTGTCAAGGAACAGAATTTCAACTATATTCCGCAAAACATCGCTTTCAACTCCGACATCAACCGCACTTACTACGAGTTCCAGGAGCGCGATATGGAAAATCTCGACAACACGTCGATACCGCTCACGTGGTCGAGCGACTTCCTTTGGAACCGCTCTTTCCAGCTGCGCTGGGACTTGACGAAGAGCATCCACGCCTCTTTCTCTTCCGGCACAAACGCTGAAATCGAGCAGCCCTATACGGCTGTGAACAAGGATCTCTTTCCCGACCGCTACTCGGCATGGAAGGACTCCGTGTGGCAGAGCATCAAGCACATGGGACGCCCCTTGTCGTATCAGCAGACCTTCGATTTCACCTGGAAACTACCGCTCAACAAACTGCCGCTCTTCGACTGGCTCACCGCCGACTTTGCCTACAACGGCACGTACAACTGGACGCGCGGCACCGACCTCGAAGACGGCTCGACTATGGGCAACAACATCTCCAACTCGCGCAGCACCACCTACAACGCCCGCCTCAACCTCGAAACGCTCTACAACCACGTGCCCTTCTTGAAGAAAACCAACAAGAAGTTCGCCGCTTCGGCAACCACCGCCAAGAAGAAGCCCGAGCAGAAGAACTTTACGAAGGAAATACAGCTCAAGGCCGACACCACGCTCACCATTCAGCACAACCAGAAAAGCAAGAAGCTCCGCGTCACCGCCCTGCGCCCCGACGGCACGCGCTATCCCATCCGCTACAAGGTGGTGGACAATAATAAAATCATCGTGCTCTCGCAAGATACCGCGCGGCTCAAGCTCACCGTCAGCCCGCGCAAGCGCACCGAAGAGCAAGGCTGGTACAAGGCATTGCAATATGCCACGCGCTTCCTCATGATGGTGCGCAACGTGAGTGTGAACTACACCGACAAGCAAAACCTCAACGTGCCGGGCTTCCTGCCCAACGTGGGCGACTACTTCGGCCAAAACAACAGCGGCGGCTTGCAGCCCGGCCTCGACTTTGCCTTTGGCTTCACGGGCGAGGACTGGCTCTATAAGGCTAAGGACAAAGGTTGGCTGCTCTGCTCGGACGACCTCGTCACGCCCGCCACAATGAGCCAAAACCGCAATCTCTCTATTCGCGCTACGCTTGAACCGTTTAAGGATGTGAAGATTGACCTCTCCGCCACGCGCAACGAAACGAAAAACTCTTCCGTTCAGTTCATGTTCGACGGTATGCCCACCACGCGCACCGGGTCATTCTCGATGACAACCATCACTATCGGCTCGGCGTTTGAGAAGACCGGCTCGCCCGACAAGGGTTATAAGAGCAAGACGTTTGAAAAATTCGTAAATTCCCTCGCAGCCTACCGCGACCGGGTTGAGGCAAACTATGCCGGTGCGCCTTATCCCGCAGGCTCCGCCCTTGCCGGCCAAACCTTCGACCCTGCCAACGGCACGGTGTCGCCCTATGCCGCCAACGTGATGATACCCGCCTTCCTCGACACCTATACGACGGGCGGCGGCGGGCTGGACATCTTCCCCAAACTCTCCGCGCTCCTGCCCAACTGGACCGTGAGCTACGGCGGACTGGCCAAGCTGCCGAAGATGAAGAAGGTGTTCAAGAGTTTCAACCTCAATCATGCCTACAAGAGTGTCTACACCGTGGGCTCTTACAGTTCGTTCACCTCTTATCAGGAATATATGAACGGCTTCGGCTTCGTGACAGACGTAGCCACAGGCAGCCCCGTGCCGAGCTGCGAGTTCGACGTGAGCACCGTGAGCATCAACGAAAGTTTCTCGCCGCTTGTTGGCGTGGACATGACGTTTGTGAACAACCTCACTGCAAAGGTGGAATACCGCAAGACCCGCGTCCTCACGCTGAGCATGACCTCTCAGCAGCTGAGCGAGTCGCGCTCCAACGACCTTGTCATTGGTTTCGGCTACAAAATCAGCAACCTCAATCTCTTCTCGTCCAAAAAGACGGTGAAAACAAAATCGAAGCGCACAGCAAGCACCGAGACAACGAAGAAAACCGGTTCGACAGGCTTCGCCTCCGACCTCAACCTGCGCCTCGACTTCACCATCCGCAACCAGAGCGTGCTCAACCGCGACATCGCCACCCTCCTCTCGCAAGCCACGAGCGGCAACAACGCCATCCAGGTGTCTTTCGCTGCCGACTACGCCCTGAGCAAATACGTCACCCTCACCGCCTACTACGACCGTCAGAAAAACAAACCCCTCCTTACCTCCAGCTCCTACCCCGTCACCACTCAGGACTTCGGCTTCAGCATCAAGTTTATATTGAATAGGTAGGGCTTTGGGGAGAACAAGTTTTTCTGAAAGCACAAGAGTCTAAAAACACGTTAATCCCGCGCTCCTCCCTGCGCAGAGCGTTCACGTTTTATCTTTTAGGCACAAAATTGCAAATAGAACACAATCAAACGGCATGAAGGTATTTTCTATCATAAACAATTACCCGAAAGGCAATAAAACCGCCGGAAATGCGTTATCAGTACTAAGGCAACCTTCGTTTGTCACGCTGCCCGACACGACGCTGACCACCAGCAACCGCCCGTTTTTCATTCCCGACTTCGCCGAGCCTTGCACGGTGAGTGTGCAACTGGCGGTGCGCATCGGCCGCCTCGGACGCTGCATCGCGCCGAGGTTTGCTTACAGATACCGCGACGCGGCAACCGTCTGCGCCGTGTTTGTAGCGCAAGGGCTTTTGCAGGAGTTGCAAGCCGCCGCACTGCCGTGGGACGCGGCCTGCGCCTTCGACGGTTGCGTGGCTTTGGGACGCTTCGCCCCGCTGCCCGAAACGGGCGTGGACAACGCCGTGTGCTGTCTCGACATTGACGGCCAACCGGTGCAAAGTTTCAACACGGCGGCGGCGATGGCAGGAGCGGACGACCTCATAGCGCAAGTGAGCCGCTGTTGCACCCTGCGCCAGGGCGACATTCTGCTCACGGGCAGTCCCTTCACGGGGCAGACCGCCGTAGGCATCAACTGCCACCTCACGGCAAGGCTCAACGGCGAGGCGTTGCTCGACTTTAATGTGAAATGACGTTTCAAGGCATCTGGAAAATGCCGTTGCGATAAAAATATGGTTATTCTCAGACACCACCCATTATATTATTATATGTGCAGGCTCCTGATGCTGCTCCTGTGCCTCGCCACGCCATCGGCGGAAAGCAGGGCGCAAGGCGAGTTCACGGAACTCCGCGCCGCCGACTACCCGATAACGGCGGAGGGCTTGCCCTATTACAGCGCATCGCTTGCCGTGGGCAGAGCCTCGGAGGGTTGCGCTTACCGCGTGCACCTGGAATATCCCGAATATGCGCCGCTCACGGCGGAGGAACGCCGGGCTATCGCCGCGCAGGCACTGGCAGTACCCGACAGCGTGGCGTTGGAAGTATTTCGCGGCGTGGCGCGCGGCGAGGTGCGTCTCGACGTGAGTTTCTGCCCCATCGTGAACCGAAACGGTCGTCCCATGCGCCTCATTTCGTGCCGCGTGCGCATCGACACCATTCCGCCTCGTCTGAACCTTGCAGAGACGCAAGATGCGTCAATCGCCGCCCGCTATCGCGACCACTCCGTCTTGGCTTCGGGGCGGTGGGTGAAAATCGCGGTGCCCGCAGAGGGCATCTACCGCCTCACGCCTGCCGCACTGGCGCAAATGGGTTTTTCCAACCCCGCAAAGGTGCGCCTCTTCGGCTACGGCGGACGCATAATTCCCGAATTGCTTGAGTTTTCAGGCAGAAACGCCGTGACTGACGACTTGGAAGAAATTCCCCTCTACCGCCGTAGCGATGCCCTGCTCTTCTTTGCCGAAGGCACGCGCCGCTGGACCGACGGCGTGCATGCCAACAACCCCTACTCCACCCTTTCCTACTATTTCCTCACCGAAGGCAACACGCCCGCCGCATTCGCCACGCTGCCCGCGCCCGACGAAGCGGCATCGGCCACATTGGGTGAGGTGTATCACTACGCCGCTATCGACAATGACGAGTATGCGTGGTACGGCGGCGGGCGCGAAATGTTCGACGGGCACGATTTCGGCACGGCGAACAGCAATACTTACACAGCCTCGCTACCGGGCATCACGGGCACAAATCTCACTACCGTGACGTGGGACTTCACGGCAGCGGGCGCCACGCAAAACTGCACGGCGCAGATGACGCTCGGGCCGTCGTTCGGCAGCGTGGTGTCGTCGATGACGGTAGACAAGATTACTTCGAGCGATGCAGCCCGCGGGCGGCAACGCACATTCACCTTCCGCGCCACCACCTCCGACCTGCAATTCCGCATCACCTCAACGGCAGGCGTACCGGCACGGCTCAACTTTATCCGCATCAAATACCCCAAGCAGCTCACGGCCAACGCCGGGGGCGCATCGTTCTGCCCCGAGACGGACGGCGCGGTGAATATGAACATTGCCAATGCCACGGGCTCGACGCGCCTCTGGCGCATAGGACGCGCGGGCGTGCCGGCGGCTGAAGTGGCATCGCGCCTCAACGGCACAACGCTCACGGCATACGCCGCCGACGGCAGGGAGCGCTATGTCATAGTGAACACGGCGGGCAACTATCCCGAACCGACTCTCATCGGCGCAATAGGCAATCAGGACTTGCACGCCGACCGCAATATCGACTACGTGATTTTCGTGCCGAGCTCGGGCGCACTCAACGCCGCCGCAGAACGCCTGGCGCAGATGCACCGCACACGCTCGGGCCTGAAAGTAAAGGTGGTGAGCGTGGCGCAGGTATACAACGAGTTTTCTTCCGGCACGCCCGATGCCACCGCGCTGCGCCGCTACCTCAAAATGCTCTACGACCGCGCCGATGCCGGCGAGGGTGCGCCGCGCTTCGCTCTTTTCTTCGGCGACTGCGCCTGGGACAACCGCATGCTCTCGGCCGGCTGGAAAGCCTCTGGCCTTACCCCCGCCGACATGCTGCCCGCCTACGAGGCCAATGATTTCGAGGGAAAGAATCTCAACACCTACTCCGTGTCGTACGGTTCGCTGCGCAGCTACGTGACCGACGATTACTTCGGACTACTCGACGACGGCGAGGGCGCGGACATTCTGAAAGAGAAAATAGACATCGGTTTGGGACGCTTCCCCTGCCACGACGCAGAGCGGGCAAACTTCCTCGTGGACAAGTGCATCCACTATATCGACAATAGCGCGCCGGGGATTTGGAAAAACAAAATCTTCCTCATCGGCGACAATGGCGACAACAACCTGCATATGAACGATGCCGAAGCCGTGGGCAAGCAGATAGCAGCCTCCGGCGACCCCGACCTGCTCACGCGCCGCATCTACCAGGACGCTTACACGGTGACGATGACCGCAACAGGCAGCTACTATCCGCTCGTGACGCAGAAACTCAAGACGGAGATGAACAAGGGCGCGCTGATTTTCAACTACAACGGGCACGGCTCGCCCGAGAAGATTTCGCACGCCAACCTCATGCTCCTCTCCGACGTGAAGGCCACGCAGACTTCCAGCCTGCCGCTCTGGATTTACGCCTCCTGCGAAATCACGCCCATAGACCAGCTCACCGACGACCTCGGCCGCGCCGCGCTCTTCAACCAGACGGGCGGCGCTGTGGCGGTGATGTGTGCCTCGCGCTCGGTGTTTGCCAACTACAACCGCACGCTCAACGTGGCGTACATGAACTACCTTTTGGGAAAAACCAACGGCCGCCACAACACCATGGGCGAGGCCCTGCAACTGGCCAAGGCGGAACTCGTGACGCGCAAGAGCGACAACACCATCAACAAGCTCAAATACACCCTCCTAGGCGACCCCGCCCTCTACCTGGCCTTGCCGCGCGGCAAGGTGGTGGTGGATAAAATCAACGGGCAGGCCACTGCTACCGGCACGCGCCACCAACTCGCCGCCTGCTCCGTGGCTGAAATCGAGGGTTACGTAACGAAACCCGACGGCTCTGCCGATGCGGGGTTCAACGGAACGCTCACGGCGATGCTGCTCTGCCCGAAAGAGAAGATTACGTGCAAGGGCAACGGGTCGAGCGCACCGCTCACTTACGAGGACTACAACAAAACGATGTTTGAAAGCAGCGTTTCGGTATCTGGCGGCCGCTTCACGCTGCGCATACCCATTCCGCGCGACATTAACTACTCCGACGACGATGCCCTGCTCTCATTCTACGCCGTGAACGCCGACCATTCGCTCGACTGCAACGGAAGTTTCACGGACATCTACATGAACGGCACGGATCCCAACGCCCCGGCCGACACGCAAGGCCCCTCCGCATTCCTCTACCTCAACACGCCCGACTTCCCAAACGGCGGCATCGTGGGGCCTGAGCCGTTGCTGCACGCTGACGTGCGCGACGACGTGGGACTAAGCATCAACGGGGCCACCATCGGGCATAACATCGAACTTGTGATAGACGGCGACCGCACTGCGCCCATCAGCCTCAACGATTACTTCACATTCGACTTCGGCAGCTACAACAGCGGGCACATCGCCTACCAGTTGCCCGCCATGGCGAGAGGCAAGCACAAGGTGCAGTTGCGCGTGTGGGACGTGAACAGCAACGTCACGGACTCCGAACTCTCGTTCAACGTGCATGAAGAGGGCGCGGCCGACCGCGATGTCTTTGCCACGAGAAATCCCGCCACAACGACCACCACGTTTATTGCCTCCTTCTTCATGGACACCACCGCAGGCATCGACGTGACCATGGAAGTCTACGACATCGCCGGGCGTCGCGTATGGCATAAAACGCAAAGCGTGCAGGGCGCGAACTACGTGTCCGTGCCCTGGCAGCTCACCGACACAGCCGGTACGCCGCTCTCCTCGGGCATCTACGTATACCGCGCCATTATCGACGGCAAAGAAACTAAATCCAAGAAACTCGTAATTCTCTAAACATGTTTACTTGTCCCCAGGGTGTTGCCCTGGGCTAGGCGCAACAATTGGGCTTACAGCCCGCCCCAACTTGTCTACTCGTTTACTTGTCTCCTCGTCTACTTGTCTACTAAAATAATCCCAATCCAGCCAACAATCAACAACATGAAACATACACTCAGACAACTCCTTTTCACTGCGCTCGCTGTGATGCCTGCGGCTCTGTTTGCGCAGGACGAAGTGCGCGACCAGTTCAATCCCGTCACCACTGCCGTCACCTCGCAGTCCATTGCCGCCGACGCACGCGCCGCCGGCCTTGGCGACACGGGTGCCGCCACCGACCCCGACGTAAACTCGCAAAGCTGGAACCCCGCCAAATACCCGTTCACCATTTCGCGTGCCGGACTTGCCATCAACTACACGCCATGGCTGCGACAACTTACCGACGGTATCGCCCTGCTCAACGCCGCCGGCTACATCCGTCTCGGCGACTACCAGGCACTGAGTGCCAGCCTGCGCTACTTTACGCTCGGCGACGTGATGACCGACGACGAGAACACCACCGTGAAGCCCTACGAAATGGGCGTGGACGTGGCTTACTCGCGTATGCTCTCCGAGAAATTCTCGGCGGCCGTAGCACTGCGCTATATGTACTCCGACCTGAGTGGCCACTACGACGACAGCACGAAGCCCGGATCTGCTTTCGCCGCCGACATCGCCTGCTACTACAACACGTATTTCAACCTTGGGCAGCGCGAGTGCCAATTCGCCCTCGGCCTTAACATCAGCAACATCGGTACGAAAATTAGCTACGGCGACGACAATTCCTATTTCATCCCTACTAACCTGCGCCTCGGCATCAACTTCATGGTGCCCATCAACGAGTACAACCGCTTCTCCATCTGCGCAGACGCCAACAAGTTACTCGTTCCTTCCAAACCTTTGCAAATGGCTGACGAGAGCAACGAAGATTATGAGCTGCGCCTGCGCAAGGACTACTACGATGTTTCATCCATCTCCGGCATCTTCAAGAGTTTCAGCGACTCCGAGCGCGGTTTCAAGGGCGAAATGGAAGAGATACAGTGGAGCGTCGGCGCGGAATACGTTTACAACGACAAGTTCTCCCTGCGCGGCGGTTATCACCACGAGAGCAAGATGCAGGGTAATCGCAAATATTTCAACGTGGGTGCGGGCTTCCGCATGAACGTCATGGCAATTGACGCAGCCTACACCATTGCCACCTCGCCCAGCAACCCGCTTGACCAGACGCTGCGCGTGTCGCTGGCGTTCGACTTCGACGGCATCAAGGACTTTTTCAGCAGAAGGAGAAGATGAGAATAGGATTTGGTTACGACGTACACAAGCTGGTGCCCGGCCGCGACCTTTGGCTGGGTGGCATAAAGATAGAACACGACTTCGGACTGCTGGGCCACAGTGATGCCGACGTGCTTATCCACGCGCTTTGCGATGCCCTGCTCGGGGCAGCCGCCATGCGCGACATCGGCTATCATTTCCCCGACACGGCGGGCGAGTTTAAGAATATCGACAGCAAGATCCTGCTGCGCCGCACCGTAGGTCTGCTTGCCGATAACGGTTTCAGTGTAGGCAACGTAGATATCACCGTTTGCGCCGAACGCCCCAAACTTTCGCCGCACATCGACGCCATGCGCGAGTGCCTCGCCCCCCTGCTCGGCATCCCCGTCTCCCGCGTTTCCGTGAAGGCAACCACCACCGAGCAGCTCGGTTTCACCGGCCGCCGCGAAGGCATCTCCGCTTACGCCGTCGCACTGATTGAGGAGCAGGGATAAAGAAACAATTTTAGAAAACAGAACGTTTGTGCAAGGCGAGAGCAGAAGCCAAGTTTACTTGGATTATGCCGAGCCGCAGCCGAAGGTGCATTTATATGAACGACATTAGCAGGAAAAAGCTTCCTAAGCAGCAAAACGCGTGTCATTGGCACGCGTTTTGCTGTTTTCTTATAGGAAACTTATAAACAACAAAATTATAAACGCTATGCAAAAAGGTAACATTGGTATCACTACCGAGAACATTTTTCCGGTTATCAAGAAATTTCTTTACAGCGACCATGAAATCTTTCTCCGCGAGCTGGTGAGCAACGCCGTCGACGCTACGCGCAAACTCCAGACGCTGGCCATGAAGGGCGAGTTCAAGGGCGAGATGGGCGACCAAACGGTGCGCATCAGCCTCGACAAGGAAGCCGGCACGCTCACGATTAGCGACCGTGGCATTGGCATGACCGCCGAAGAAATCGATAAGTACATCAACCAAATCGCCTTCTCCGGCGCGAACGAGTTCTTGGAGAAGTATAAGGACGACGCCGCAGCCATTATCGGCCATTTCGGCCTCGGTTTCTATTCCGCCTTCATGGTGGCCAGCCGCGTGGATATCCTTTCGCGCAGCTACCGCGACGAGGCACAGGGCGTCAAGTGGACGTGCGACGGTTCGCCGGCCTATGAAATCTCCGACTTTCCCGAGAAGACGGACCGCGGCACAGACATCGTGCTGCACATTGCCGACGACTGCAAGGAATTCCTCGAAAAGGGCAAAATCGAGAGCCTGCTCTCCAAATACTGCAAGTTCCTGCCCGTGGCCATCGCCTTCGGCAAGAAGACGGAGTGGAAAGACGGCAAGCAGGTGGACACCGAGGAGGACAATATTATAAACGACACCACGCCGCTCTGGACGAAAACGCCCTCTACCCTCACCGACGAGGACTATAAGAAGTTCTACGCGCAGCTCTATCCCATGACCGACGAGCCGCTCTTCTGGATTCACCTCAATGTGGACTACCCGTTCCACCTCACGGGCGTGCTCTATTTCCCCAAAATCAAGAACAACATCGAAATCCACCGCAACAAAATCCAGCTCTACTGCAATCAGGTGTTCGTGACGGACGAGGTGGAAAACATTGTGCCCGACTTCCTCACGCTCCTGCACGGCGTGATCGACTCGCCCGACATTCCCCTCAACGTGAGCCGCAGCTATCTGCAAAGCGACGCCAACGTGAAGAAGATTTCGGGCTATATCACCAAGAAGGTGAGCGACCGCCTGAAAAGCATCTTCAAGAACGACCGCAAGCAGTACGAAGAGAAGTGGGACGACCTCAAACTCTTTATCCACTACGGCATGCTCTCCGAGCAGGACTTCTTCGATAAGGCCAAGGAGTATGCGCTCTTTAAGGACACGGAGGGAAAATATTTCACCTACGACGAATATAAGGAACTCATCAAAGGCAACCAGACCGACAAGGACGGTAACCTCATCTACCTCTACGCGCAGAACGCCGAGGAGCAATATGCCTACATCGAGGCTGCCAAGGCTAAGGGCTACAGCGTGCTGATGCTGGACGGCCAGCTCGATGCCGCGCTCGTGGGTCTGCTGGAACAGAAGTTTGAGAAAGCACGCTTCAGCCGCGTTGACGGAGACGTGGTGGACAGGCTCATACAGAAGGACGACCAAAAGTCCGAGCCTCTGCCCGAGGGCGAGGCGCAGCGCCTCTCCACACTCTTTACGGGCCGCCTGCCCAAGATGGAAAAGACAGAGTTTCACGTTGAAGCTGCGCAGCTTGGCGCAGAAGCCGCGCCCGTGGTGATTACGCAGAGCGAATACATGCGCCGCATGAAGGAGATGAGCCGCCTGCAAGCCGGCATGAGCTTCTATGGCGAAATGCCCGACATGTACTCTCTCGTGCTCAACGCCGACCACGCGCTTGTGAAGAATATCCTCGCTGGCTGCCACGCCGCTACCGACGAGCAGCTGAAACCCATTGAGAGCGACCTCGCCGGACTCAAAGCCCGCCGCGCCGCCCTCGAGCAGGTGCAGGCCAAGAAGAAGGCCGACGAACTGACGGAAGAGGAAAAGGCCGACGCGCAGAAGTGCAACGACGACATCAAGAAGCAGGAGGAGCAGCGCGACAGCATTCTCGGCGCGTACGCCGAGAGCAACCCGCTCATTTCGCAGCTCATCGACCTCGCGCTCTTGCAAAACGGCCTGCTGCGCGGCGAAGCCCTCAGCCGTTTCGTCAACCGCAGCATTGAGCTGATGAAATAATTGTGACGCAAATAATTCGCTAAAATATCCCCGGGAAGTTTTCCTTCCTCGGGGATATTTTTTATTTGCTCCCGGCTGTATTTTACTATCTGCGCAGAAAAAGTTTGTTACAAAGTTTGTAACGCTTGTTACAAAGTTTCTAACACATGTTACAAAGTTTGTAATACATGTTACAAACTTTGTAACAAACTTTTTCTTATAAGACAGGAAAAAATATCAAGGAGAAAATGATAAATGGAGGCGTGGAAGGAAGAAATAACCTCGGGGAAGCTGCCGTTTGAAAGCACGGCGGCGGTGGGAGCGGCTGGGAAGGGAGCGGAGAAAAGGAAGAAAAAGTGTCGCAATTTGCACCCGGATACGCTCAATGGCGCATCTTTTAAGCACTTTCTGCAAGATATTTTTGCCTATTTCTCGTGATAATCGTAATTTTGCCGGAAGATAATTATCTCACATTCTATTATATCCTTAAATCATTTCATCAAATCACATGAAAAAAATCTATCTCTTTCTTCTCTCCCTAATTTTCACAATGGGGGGAGTAAGAGCTGCGGTTTCATTTGATGCAGACAAGTTTTACTACATCATTGAGAACTCGACAGGTCGTTATGTTGCAACTGGTGTAGCCGGTTCAGAAGGTACTTACGGTCTTCGTCCCGAAGGCTTGACGAATGGTACTTATTTTAAGTTTGCGTCAGATGGTGAAGGACATTTTAATATCACCACGGAGTCTGGAGCGATTTTTGGCGCTTCTTCATGGAATACGTCAACCACAGCTACTGCTTGGACTATCACCGAAACCACCGATGGACTTTATACTTTTTACCAAAATACATCGGGCAACACGGGTTACTTGGAATATCAGTCAACCCATAAAGAGAGCCTCTATGTAAATGGTGGTTCTGGAAGTGCCACAAACAAGTTTCAAATCGTTGAGATAAAGAATGCGGATATTTGGCGCAAGCCTGTTTTTGGCGGTGTAGAATGGATTTGGAATACATCAACAAATGTGTTCGATGCCACAGGTTATACGTCTACCGCTTCTCCGGAAAGGCAGAATAACAAAGGTCCCCTTTATATATTTAATAATGTAGGGACGCTTACGGCTAATACAAACGGTGCAAATTCTTCTGATGCCGGCGGTGCGTGGATTATTGGTGAGAACAGCAATGTTACCGTACCCCTCGGCTCTTGGGCGGGCGGCGTAGTTGTTGATAAATTTGCAGTCGCTTCTATTAGTTGGGGAATTAGCCTTAAAGGCACAGAACCTACGAAAAATGCAACGCTTTGGGTAGACGGAACGCTCAATATTACAGGCCGCACAGATTTTGACATGAATGACGGTAACCAGCAAAACTGGTATATCGGCGAGCGTGGCGTTATCAATACGGCCTTTACATCGGTTACAAAAGGAAGCCGCCAGTGGAATATTCAGGCTGTTGTAACCGACGACCCCGTTGTTGCAGGTATGCAGCAAACGGAAACGACCATGACTAAGAAAGTATTGACATGGGGCGGAGATATTTCCAGCAATATCAATTCTATTCAAGTTTGGTACAAAGACGCAGAAGGAAATTATAGGGTACTTAATGATGCCGTGTCTTACGATGCCACGGGTATTACCGTGACTTATACGGGTAAAGCCAATGCTTATAATTATACTGTTAATGTTGTAGGTCCCACAGCAGAAGGCGCAGTTTCCTACGGCGGCAATACGTATGCAAACGGGCAAACATTCCAAAGCGTAGGCCTTCTTTCTGCTTCAGACCTTACCTCTGTTGCTGTCGCTAACTATTACGACGGCGTTATTTCCTTGACGCGCGTTGATGATGTCAACTTTATCGTAAACGTAGAATATCCTTTGATTGACCCCATTGTCCCCACTACGATTACGGACGGACAATTTGCAGACAATACCACTTGGTATCGCTTAATCATCAATCGCTCTGCCGGTAAGAAGTATGCGCGTTACAATACTTCTACAACGCAGACGCCCACATCAACCACCAAATACAACGATCCGTACAGCCTGTTCTGTTTTGTAAAGGTTGACGGCGTGGCGCACGGCTATAAGATGTACAACTTCATGGCTGGTGCAAACAAGGCGTATGCACAAAACTCTTCAGACGGCGGTTGCCCCCTCACGGCAGAAGGCTCTACGCTCGTTTTGGAACGCTTCGGCACAGGTGTTGATGGCTATTTGTTTAAATTCAATGGCACAGATAATACTTATCTGCATGACTATGCAAGCCAAATCGGCAATTGGACTTCGGGAAGTGCTTCCACCGACGCCGGTAGCTGCTTCCTGCTTAACGAAGGCAAACTTACAGAGGAGGATCTGGCACTTATCACGGCCGATTACAGTACGGTAGATGCATTGCTTGCCAAATACCCCACAGGCACGGGTTTGGGCTATTATGCTCCGACTTCTGAGATGACGGCAGCTGTGGAAGCAGCAAATGCTTTGGATCGTGCAAATACTGCTTTCAAGTTCCAGCCCTCTATCGACAATGTAGTAGCGCAACTTACAGCCGCCGCAGCAGGCCTTACCCTTAATATGCCCGCTCCCGGCAAATTCTATTGCTTCAAGAACGGTTCAAAATACCTGTCCTCCATCCTTGGCAGTTTTGCTAACTATGACAACGATGGCTACGTTGATAAAATGACAATGGTTTCAGATGCCGCTGGCGTTACGCGCGATGTTATTTTCTATCTTGATAGCAATAGCAAGCTCGTGGCATACTCTAACGGTTTGTTTACCCAAAACTTCACCACCGACAATTATGGTTTTGAAGCCGTGGGCAGCGCAGGCAATGCCGTCTCCTTTGAAGACGGAGCAGGCGCAACTCCCTGCTACCACATCGTGTGCGGAAGCCGATATATCTACGGCGCACAACCCAATGGCCGCCTCGATGCCGGCGGTTCTGCACCCGCAGTAGGTCAAACCGGCTACGACTGGGAAATTGAGGAAGTGACCTCCCTGCCCGTAAACGTTAGCTCCGCCGTAAATTATGGTACACTCTTCACGCCCGTTGCCCTGACCGTTCCCGCCGAAGGCGTGGAAGTTTATACGGGCACCATCAAAGGCGAATATCTCCACCTCAACCTCGTGAGCGGCACGATTCCCGCAGGCACGGCAGTGGTGCTCAAATATACCGATGCCGTGAAAACAGCTGGCAGCCTTAGCTTCGCCACCGCCGCTGACGTGGCAGAAATCTCGGGCAACGTGCTCGCAGGACAGGCCAACACCATTGCTGCCTCCGGCATAACCAACCCCTACACGCTGCAAAACCCCGCAACGGGCATCGGCTTCTATCCTTACAACGGCACGAACCTCAACGGCTTCAAGGCTTACATGACTACGGGCACGACCACCGTGCGCGGCTTCCTCTTTGAAGAAGACGGCACTACGACTTCTATCGACACGCTCGAAACCGTCACGCCGAACGCACAGACTATTTACGACCTCAGCGGCCGCCGCGTGAGCAAGGCGCAGAAAGGCCTGTACATCGTGAACGGCAAAAAGGTGTACATTAAATAATCCTCGTGTCTCATCAAATTAATAACAGGACTAACTATGAATAAGAAGCAATATATTTCGCCCGATTTGAAAGTCTTCCTCATCGAAACCGAAGGCGTGCTTGCCGGCTCGCTGCAAATCGGCACAGACGCGGGCTCAGAACAGCTCACGAACGAAAAGGAATATTCCGAAACCGATTGGAACGAACCAAATTACTGGGAGCAATAAGCCCAGAATATTGAATGTAAAAGAAAATCCCCGGCGCACTGTTCGCGTCGGGGATTTTTGTTTTGTAGGGGCGTTATTTCTTTATTTCCGCAACACCTTGCGGGTGGCGTTGCCGGTCTTCTCGATATACACGCCGGCGGGCAGAGGACTATCTGCCGCGCCGTGCAGCCTTCCGCTTAGGTCGTAGATTTGAGGAATGCCCTGCGCTAATGGCAGGTTCTTTTTTTTTATGTCCGAGCTACTGTCCTTGGCGAAGTTGGCGGTAAACGTGCCCGTCTCGACAGGGATGAAGGAGTAGTTGGCCTCGCGGCTGACGATGCGGCCGTATTGGTCGGTCCACGTGTCGAGGCGATAGCCTTCCTTAGGCTGAGCCTGCAAGATGATGCGCTCGCCAGGGCGCACGGTGGCGGGGTTGTCGAGGCCGCTAATCGCTACCGTACCCATGGCTGCATCGCTGCTCCTGGCGGTAACGGTGGGAGCAAGGGCGGGGAGCTCGGTGACGTTCACCACAACGTCGTAGACGGGGCGGCCTGCCTCAGCCGTGGCGGGCTTGGCATCGGTGACGGAGTCCCAGCCGCCGCTCCATGCGCCGTCGAAGCGCAGGCGCACATGGGTGATGCCGAGCGGCATGTCGTAGGGCAGCACGATTTGCAGCGTGCCGACGGAAACCGTGGAGTTGCCGGCCTGATTCTTATTGCCGCGCACTTCGAGGAACTCGCCCTCGTCGGTGAAGTCGCCGTCGGCATTGAGGTCGATGTAGGCCGAGAGGCGGCAGTAGGACAAGCCGCGGCGGTCGGAGTCGCTCCAAGAAAGGGTGAAGCTCGAGCCGCGCGGGGCGTTGACGGCCGTGGGCACTACGTTGAAGAGCGTGGCGGGCATCTGCGCGGTGGAATAAATCTGCACGGGCGAGCCGCCGTTTTGCGAAACAGACATCTGCACGAGATACTGCTCATAGTTTTTAATGTCGTTGCGGTCTGCCCAGTTCTCGGTCACGGTGCCCCACTTGTTAACCGCAAAATGCGCGGTGAACTGCGCCGCCTCCTTGCCGTAGTAAGTATAGGGGTTTTGCGAGGTAACAACATTGCCTGCGGCATCTGTCCATTGCAGGAAGTCGTAGCCCGTGGCAGGCGTGGCCTTGATGGTAACGGCATCGGCGGAATTTACGGTCAGTTCCGATGCGCCCTCGATGGCAACCGAGCCTTGGGCGGCATCGGCCGTGGCAACAGACACCTGGCGCGGGGCGGTGATGTCGTCGCGCAGGAGAAGGGCGAGGGTGAGCTGCGTGCCGTCGGTCAGCACGATTTGCGCTTTCACCGTGCCCGTGGCAGAGGCGGCGGGAATGTTGAAGGCGGCGGCAGCAACGGTTTCGTCGGCGGCTATCATGCCGTCGCCGTTGAGGTCGATGCCGAAGGAAGCGATTTGCGCGGCGATGTTTTCAGAGAATACGGGCGCAAAGGTCTCGCCACGGTAGGCCGTGAGGGTGGTTTCGGAAGAAAGGTCGGTGGCAAGCCCGAGCGGCAGGTGGAAGACCGTGCCTGCGGCATCGGTAATCGTGCCGAAATATTTTGCAAAGAGTTCGGGCGCCACGGCGAGGGCATCGCCTTCCGGCTCGGCGGCATACTGCTGCGCATAGTTTTCGGTCCATGCTTTCTCAAAGGCAAACCATTCCGAGGCTGAGGGCACTGCCTTGCCTGCAACGAGGGCATCGAAGAACTTTTGCCAGCGTGCATAATGGAAGTCTTTGAGCAGGCCGGCCCACTCGCGGTTGGAGTAGTCGTGCAGGCCGCCCCAGTTGGCAGCGGCTTCCGTGCCCCAAACGGTAATCTGCGTGCGGGCGTTCCATTCCATCCAGTTGCAATCGGCAGCCGCGGTCCCCTGCCCTGCCTCTGCGGGCACGCGGCGTGCCATCTGCGTCCAGCGTCCGAGGCGGAAGTTGCTGTCGGCGGAGAGCAGGCGGTCTTGGTCGAGGATAAGGTTGAGGAAGAGGTTTTTAAGGCGCACGAAGCGTTCGGTGTCCTTGGCGTCGTAAGCGCTGCGTATTTGCTTGAGCAGGAGGTTGGCAACGTCGGTGAGGCTCTGGCGCGTCACGTCCACGAGATCGTAGCGCAGGTTGTCTGCCCCGGCGGCATTGCTCCCAAGTTCGGAGGAAGCGGCGATGAGGGCGGCGGCGGCGCGGCGCACGTCGTACACATTATAATATATAGCGCTCGTGCTCCACGTGGATACGGAATTGACTGTGAGCGCGGGGCGGGCGCAAATCACGGGTTCGGAAGTGCCCTGCTGCGAGGTGGGACAGTCGTAGACCGACTGCGCCAGCTTTTGCCACGCCTCGGCAGCATCGGCATTGGCTGCGCCGTAACGCGCTGTGGCATAGCCGTTGAGCCACTCGGCCGAAGAAACCACCGTGGTCCAGGGCAGTTCAAAGAGCGCGTCATAAAGCATGGGGTTGGTCTCGATGCCCTCGGGCGTTGCGCCCACGCCTTTGAGGTTTTGCGGATAGAGGCGCAGGGCGTCGTAGTAACCTTGCGTCATCGTCTTCAGACGTCCGTGCAGGCCTACGCGTCCGCCGAAGTTGTGGAGCATGCAGTACACCATTTCGTGACCGCCGTAGCCGTTCCAGTCTTTCCAGCGGGGCACGGCCTCGGAGAAGAGGTCGAGCACCACGAGCTTGCCTTTCTTAATCGTGTTGAGACATTCCGAGCGCGGATTCTCGTTCCAACTCTGAATGACCCACTTGGCATCGGGATTTACCTTATCCATAGCCGTCTGTATGGCGGTGTAGGCGGCAGGCAAGTCTACGCCGCTCGTGTTGCCGCCCTCGTGGAAGGGGTCCATGCTGTAATAAATAGATGTGCCCATCACCTTCTCAAGCTCTTGATAGTAGAGCGCGGCCATTTCGGCGAAATGGCTGTCGGTGGGGAGCAGGAAGCCGGGGCGTTGGAACTGGCACCAGCGACCGGGGTCGGCGATGGTCCAGCCTTTCTTGGCTGTGATGTCGTGGGGCACCATGCCGCTATAGCCCGGCAGCACGGGCGTCATGCCGAGCTCGCGCATACGGGCGAGGATATTCTTGGAAAGTGTTTCCTGCCGCGTGTACCACCAGTCTTTGTTCGGTCCGCCCCAGCCTTCGAGGTTGTTCATCAGCCACCAGGCCTGGAAACCCGGACCGGCTATGAAAGCATTGATTTCAGAAAGGGAGTAGCCGAGCTGTTCGAGCACGTTTTTCCACACCACGTCGGCTCCGACAAGGGCGAGCGGCATGTTGATGCCGTGGAGCGCCATCCAGTCGATTTCTTGCTGCCAGCGTTCCCACGTCCAAAAGGCCATGGAATAGGAGAAGGTGCAGTAGTTGAGGTAATAGCGGTAGTCGGCCGTGCAGGCGTGCCGCTCTTCTGCGCCGGGCACGGGGAGCGTGGCGGCGGAGAGGTCGGCCGTGAGTCGGTTCCAGGCAAGATTAACGTGGGCATAATGGTTGAGATACCAGTTGATGCCGGTTGTAACCGCCGAGATGCTATTGCCCTGAATGCAGGGCTTGCCATCGCGGGCGGTAATCACGAATACGTCTTTGCCGTCGGCAGAAAGCGCAGCGTCGACTTCGGTCACGAAGCGTGCCGCCGTGCCTGCGCCGCCGATGCGGTCTAGCAGCGCGCTGACGGCTGCGGGATTGGTTTCTTTGGCAGATGCCGCAAAGAGGGCGCAAAGCCAAAACGCGAAGAGGAAAAGGATTTTTGCTTTCATAGTATCTTAATGTTCAGTTGTTTTCTCTACTAAGTTGGACACAAGGAAGTCGGCGGAGTGCACAATGCTGACGAGCGGCGACTTATCTACGGCGGCGCGGAAGGAGAAACTCATGCTCGACCCGCTGCCCGCCATGTCGAACATACCCATGTGCCAGCGAATGGCTAAGAGTTCCTCGGGCTCGAGGCGCATGTACCAGCTCACCATGAGGCAGGACTTTTCGCCGTGGCCGAAGGGGAAGGCGTCTTTCACCTCGTAGCCGGGATAAGTGACCCAACGCCCGGTCTCGTCTTTCTTGAAGCGCTGCGTCTCGTGGTAGAAGTTGATTTTGCAAAGGTCGTGGAAGAGCGTGGCGATGGCGATGCTCTCGCGCGAAATCTCGTGGGTGAAGGGTGAATTGCCGGCCTTGATTTGCGGCAGATAGATGTGGTCGTAAATATTGCAGGCCGCCTCGAACACGTTGAGCGAATGGCGGCAAAGGCCGCCCGCCTCGTTGAGGTGGAAATTCGAAGAACTGGGCGCGATGAAGAAATCCGACTTTTCGAGATAGTCCAAAAGGCGTTCCAGTCCGTCGCGGTGTATCTCGCGGCGGCAAGTATCGAGATAGAGTTGCTTGTTCTGTTCTATTTCTGCGGCATTCATAGATATATTAGATTTAAGGGGGGATGTTATTGTTCTTCTGGCGTAACGACTGGCGTAAACGATTTGTCTGTTTCCAGTCCCATTTCTTTGGCTTTATCCAAGACGAACTGCCAGGCGGCATCGCGCTCATTTGGCACAACGCCGTCGAGGATGGCATCTTTGAGCGCGGTTTTCAGCACACCGATTTCGCGGCAGGGCGGCAGGTGGAACGCCTGCATGATGTCGTCGCCGGTGACGGGCGGCTGGAAGTTGCGGATACGGTCTTTTTCCTCGATATCAACGAGTTTCTGGCGCACGATTTTGAAATTTTGCAGAAAATTCTTCTTGCGCTGCTCGTTCTTGCTCGTGATGTCGGCCTCGCAAAGGAGCATCAGGTCGTCGATGTCGTCGCCCGCCTCGAAGAGCAGGCGGCGCACCGCGCTGTCGGTCACCTCGTCGTCGGCAATGGCAATGGGGCGCATGTGCAGCCCCACGAGCTTCTTGACGTACTTCATGCGCTCGTCGAGCGGCAACTTCAGCCGCTTGAACAGCGCGGGTATCATCTTTTCGCCCAAATAGTTATGGTTGTGGAACGTCCAGCCCACAGCAGCGTCCCACTGCTTGCTGCGCGGCTTGCCGATGTCGTGCAAAAGCGCCGCCCAGCGCAGATAAAGGTTGTCGCTCTTGGCCGCCACGTTGTCGAGCACTTCGAGCGTGTGGTAGAAGTTATTCTTATGCGCCCGCCCGTTGCGTGTTTCTACGCAGTCGAGGGCGGCCAGTTCGGGCAGGATTACGGAAAGCAGTCCGCTGCGATGCAGTTCGACGAAGCCGTAAGAGGGCGCAGCAGTCTCCATTATCTTATTAAGTTCCACAATGATACGCTCCGCGCTGACGATGCGCAGCCGCTCGGCGTTGCGCCCGAGTGCGTCGAAGGTTTCTTCTTCGATTACGAAGCGCAACTGCGCGGCGAAGCGGACGCAGCGCATCATGCGCAGGGGGTCGTCGCTGAAGGTGATGTCGGGGTCGAGCGGCGTGCGGATAATGCCGTCTTCAAGGTCGAGCACGCCTTCGAAGGGGTCTACAAGTTCGCCGAGCCGCGCGGCATTGAGGCAGACGGCCATGGCGTTGATTGTAAAGTCGCGGCGGTTTTGGTCGTCCTCCAACGTGCCGTCTTCAACGATTGGCTTGCGGGAATCGTGGGAATAACTTTCGCGGCGCGCGCCCACAAATTCCACTTCGTGGCTGTGCCATTTCACCTGCGCCGTGCCGAAATTGGCAAACACGCTGACCGCCGCCTTGCCTTTGAGCCGCGCCGCGAATGCCTTTGCCATTGCAATGCCGCTGCCCACGACAACAACGTCGATGTCGTTGGTGGGGCGCTGGAGGAAAAGGTCGCGCACGTAGCCGCCCACGAGGTAGCACTCCATTCCCAGGTCGTCGGCGGTGGCCGTAAGGGCGTGGAACAGAGGGCTGTCGATCTTCTGCCTTATTTCTTCTGTGGTAAGGATTTTCATTATCTATCTGATATAATGGCGCAAGGTGATGAGCGGGTGATACAGCAACATTCTCGGGCCGCACCAGCGCATCACGCGGCGCATCTGGTCGCGCATATCTTTGCGGTAGCAATGCACGGGACAACGCTTGCAGGTAGGCTTTTCCTCGCCGAAGCGACAGCGGCTTAGCCTTTGCCACGCGTATGCCAACAGGTCTGCGCACTCGGGCGTGAGGCAACTGGCATGGAGTTTCTTGCGGCAATAGAGCCTTATCATGATTTCAATAATCTGCTGCTCCTTTTCTATGCGTGTCATCGCTCGCGCCATTTTAATTATATATAGGCATCTTTACTCCATCCACGCAATCTCGCCCGAGCCGTAGCATTTGTGGTGGTCTTCGTCGTAAACCACGCAGAATTGTCCCGGCGCCACGCCGTGAATTGGTGCGGAGGAATGTATCATGTATGCGCCGCCGCCCAAAGGTTCGGCGCTCGCCGTGTGTATCTCGGGCGTGTGGCGTATTTTGAAGGTGATGCGCTCCGGCAACTCGGGGAGCGTGAGGAAATGGAAATCGTGGACGGGAAAGTCCTGGCGATAAGCATTCTCGGGGTTGTAGCCATTGGCAACGAAGAGGACGTTACGCTTGACGTCTTTCTTGACCACAAACCACGGGCCGCCGCCAAAGCCCAAGCCTTTGCGCTGGCCGATGGTGTAGAACCAATGTCCGCGATGGCTGCCTATGCGCTTGCCGGTGCCCACTTCGATAACGTCGCCGGGCTGGTCGCCGAGATAGCGGCGCAGATAGTCGTTGTAGTTGATTTGGCCGAGGAAGCAGATGCCTTGCGAGTCTTTGCGCTTCGCGTTAATCAGGTGCTCCTGCTCAGCGATGCGGCGCACCTCGTCCTTGTGCATGCCGCCGATGGGGAAGATGGCTTTCTGCAACTGCCAGTCATAAATTTGCGCCAGGAAGTCCGTTTGGTCTTTCACGGGGTCGGGGCTGGTGGTGAGCCATTTGCGGCCGTCGATAATTTCGGTCTGCGCATAGTGGCCGGTGGCTATGAGGTCGTAGTCGCGACCGCGCTTTTCGTGAAATGCGCCAAACTTTATCAGGCGGTTGCACATCACGTCGGGATTGGGCGTAAAGCCGGCCCGCACCTTGTCCATCGTATATTTAGTGACTTGCTCCCAATATTCCTTGTGGCAGTCGATTACTTCGAGGCGGCAGCCATAGCGGCGCGACACGGCGGTGGCCATTTCGAGGTCCTCCTCCGACGTGCAGTTCCACTCCTCGGTTTCTTCCGGACCAATCTTAATGTAAAAGCAATCTGGTTTAAGCCCCTGCTGCACAAGCTGATAAAGCACGACAGAACTGTCAACGCCGCCGGAGAGCAAAACCGCAATATTTCTATTTCGAAGTTCTTCCATTGTCAAAAAATTGTTGTGCCTTTTAATCACTTACTGCGCAGCAACGCCGTAAACACGGCGATAAATCTCTTTACAAACCGCCTCGTGGTTGGCGCAAAGCCAATCGCCCCGCGTACTCATCAGATTTAGCGCAATGGCAGCACCCTCGGGGCGATAAGGCGGCTGCATATATGAAAGGGGCGAAAGCACGAAGCCCTGACGCTCGTAGAAGGCAATGCGGCGGTCGGCCATCGGCGTGCTGCCTTTTGGTTCAACTTCAAGAACGATAGGCACTTGCACGCTTTCTACCAGCGTCTGCAAAGCCCGTGCGCCCAATCCGCCGCCGCGCCTTTCGGGCGAAACGGCAAAATGCTCCACATAGGCAAACTCTCCGAACTGCCACACCGTGAGCAGACCCGCCGCCACGCCGTCTGCCTCAATCACGTTCAGGCAAAAGGCCGCGTCGCGCCCAGGCATTTCCAGCCAGTCGCGCGTCGGGCGACGCTCTTCTTCGGGAAAAGAGTGCTCGTAAAGGTCGATGAGGAAAGGCTTATCGGAAGGAAGAAAAGGGCGGAGGGCGAGAGAGGTCATCAGTCGTCGGATTTAATAAATTTCAAAGAAAGGATTTGCGCGAGCCTCGTGCGCAGGGCTGCTTCGCCGGTGAGGCGGATGATAATGGTGGCGATAACGCCTTTGTCGGTATAGTTGCGCTCCACGATGTCGGCATCAGCCTCTTTCACGAAACGCTGCATCACGTCAGCATCGGCGTAGGGTACTTCCACCTGAAACCGCGCTTTGACGATGCACTCCTTCACGGTGGCGGCGGCAATGGCTTCGGCGGCGGCGGTCTTGTAGGCAACGGCCAGTCCGCCCGTGCCGAGTTTCACGCCGCCAAAGTAGCGCACCACAATGACGAGCGTGTAAGTCAAGCCGGCGGCACGCAACCTGCCGAGAATAGGCACGCCCGCCGAACCGGATGGCTCGCCGTCGTCGTTGGAGCGGGTGCGCTCGCCGTGGTCGCCCACCACGTAGGCGTAACACACGTGCCGCGCGTCGTAATACTTCTTCTTGTATTGCGCCACCACGGCCTTGGCTTCCTCCTCGCTGTCCACGTGCATGGCAAAAGCGGGGAAGCGGCTGCGCTTCTCCGTGAGGTAGCCCTCGCCGGGCTGGTCGATCGTCAGATAAGTGTCAGTCGGTAAAGCCTCCGGCATTTACTTTTTAGTTGAAATGATACAGGAAGGTGGCGATGCCTGTGAGTGCCGGCTTGCGCTGGTCCTTGATTTCGATGGTAAAGTCGATTTCAGCCTTGCAGATGCCGCGCAGGTTGGCGATGCTCTTCATCTTCGTGACGAGGCGCACGCTCTGTCCGCTCAACACGGCCTGACCGAAGCGCATCTTGTCCATGCCGTAGTTCACCATCATCTTGAGGTTGTTCACCTGAATGATTTGGTTCCACATGTGCGGCAGGAGCGAGAGCGTGAGGTAGCCGTGGGCGATGGTCTGCCCGAAGGGACCTGCGGCGGCGCGTTCCTGGTCAACGTGAATCCACTGATGGTCGAGCGTGGCATCGGCAAACATATTGATGCGCTCTTGCGGCACTTCCACCCATTCGGACGTGCCGATTACTTTGCCTTCAAAGGCAGCGAACTCTTCGTAAGAATTGACAATTACTTTTTCCATAACGTAGACAATATTATATTAACGCTCTCATCTCCGGGACACCTCTTCGAGCGTGAGGGAGGTGATGAGCAGGTTCTTGTCGAGCACTGCGACGGCCTTGTACGAACCGAAAGTCTTACCCTCGTTGTCGCGCTGAATGTTCTGATCCACGGAGAAGCGGGCGGTGTAGACAGGGTCGGGCCCGGTGCTGCGCGTGATTTCAAAGTCGCGGTTGAGGGTGAAGGTGCAGCTTTCGATATGCTCGTTAAACATGCCGTTGATGATTTGCATCACGTCGGCCTTTGTAGCCTTTTGCTTGGTGAGGAAGCGATCCATGACGGTGGGGATATTCTGGCACACGCGGTCGAAATCGCGTTCGGCAAAACCCGCGAAAAACTCCTCGCAAGCATGCTGGATAAGCGCCTGCATCTCTGCGGGCACCTCGCTGTCTCGCAAGGAGCCCTGCGCCACGGAAGCCTCTGAGGCATAAGTGCCTTCGGGGTGTTCGGCGAGATAACGCTCGTAAGCCTCGGCCGTGTTTTCGCGCTGTGCTGCTATCCAGTCGAGCGAGTCGAGCTTCAAGTCGCAGAGTTTGACGTAATTAGCATTGGCATACATCTCCTTGAAGCGCAAGAAGTCGGCCTTGTTGCCGCTATTGGCGATATTGCTCCAGTCGGAGAGCATCTGGTTGAGGAGTTTCAGTCGTTTCTGCACCTCGAAAGCGTAAGCGCTGTTGGGATAATCGGCGAGGAACTGCTCGTAATCGGCAGGATTATCGTTGTCCTCCAAGAGCGCGTAAGCAGTTTCCTCCTCGCCCTTGTTGCCAGTAAGCATCAATGCGCCAGCCACTGCGCCGCCCACGGCGAGCAGGGCGACAATGATGCCGATAATCAGCCCTTTCTTCGATTTCTTGGCCTGCGGCTCGTTTTGTACGTTGTTTTCTGTCATAAAAAAGTGATTATTGCAATTATCTTACTGCAAAGTTACGCTTTTTATAGAAGATTGGACTAAACGAGTGCAATAAAACATGTTTTAATAGCCGAACCTAAGGGGGCGCGGGCTTTGCGCCGGGCAGTTCACAACGTCTCAAAGGTGCGGATAAGATGGACCACCACGCCCCAAACCTCAAAGTTGTCGCCCGCCTCGATGCGAAACACAGGATAGTCCTTGTTGGCAGGGCGCAACTCTATGTAGCCATCCGCCTTGTGCGTGAGGTCGAGGTATTTCATCGTAAACTCGCCATTCCAAAACGCCACGACAATCGAGCCGTTGCGAGCCTCGACAGCGCGGTCAATGATAACGCGGTCGCCATCGAAGATGCCGGCATCTTTCATCGAGTCGCCGTCAACATCGCCATAGAAAGAGGCCTCGGGATGCTTGATATAATCTTTGTTGAAATCGAGGCGCTCGTGCTTATAATCGTCGGCAGGCGAAGGGAAACCCGCCCTGACCGGCGCGTGCTCCAAGGCAAGGTTGGTGGAAAAAGAGCCTTTTATGATTTTGATGTTTCCCATAAGTACATATTATTATTTGAGTGATATGATGTCGCTCCAACGCGTCGTGGGGTTAGGGCTTTTGTGGTCGCGGCGCACGGCATCGGCAAAGGTGCCGCTTTTCTCGCCGGCGTGTTTCGGTGCGTACTGCTGCCCGGCGAGTTTCACGGTTTCGCGGCCGTAGAGGCGATTGATGCGGTCGCAGGCACTATCGAGTTCCTTCAGCCGCTCGTAATCTTCGGGCGTAATGCCGAAGAGGTCGTATTGCATCGGGTTTTCAGGATTGATGCCCATCACGACAACGCCCGCTTTCTTGTAGCGATAGCCATGACGGAAGATTTTTCTCAAACCCTCGCGGGCGGCATTGGCGATGGTGACCGTGGAGTTAGAAGCCGTGACGAGGCGTACCTCGCAGAAGTCGCGGTGCTGGGGCAGGTCTTCCCTGAAAGGATTGGTGGAGATGAATACGCACACCACGGAAGCCACCGTCTGCTGCGCCCTTAGTTTTTGCGCGCACAGGGCGGCAAAGTTGGCAACATGCGTTTCGAGCACGCCGAGGTCGCCCTCCATGCGGTCGAAACTGCGGCTCGTGCAGATAGATTTCTTTTTGGCATATTCTTCGTCGGGCACGCAGTCCTCGGCGTTCAGTTCGCGCCAGGTGCGGAGCAGGGTGACGTTGTTGAAGACCGTGCGCACCCAGTCGCCGTGGCGTGTGGCGAAATCGTAGGCCGTGCGTACGCCGTAGATTTGGAGTTTCGCCGCATATCTCCTACCGATGCCCCACACCTCTTCCACGGGATAGAGTTTCAAGGCCTTGATGCGCCGCTCCTCGCAATCTATCACGCAGCAATGGCGATAGCCGGGGAATTTCTTTGCAAAATGGCTCGCCACCTTTGCCAGCGTCTTGTTGGGCGCGATGCCGATGCTGACGGGCATACCCACCCACTGCTTAATCTTGCGGTGCAGCCGCTCGCCCCATTCTTTGAGTTCGGCGAAGCTGTCGCCATCGAAGCGCACGAAGCACTCGTCTATGGAATATCTGAAACAATAGGCCGCCTCGCCGCGAATGATGTCTACGACGCGCGCCGTGAGTTCCTCGTAAAGTTCGTAGTTGGAAGAGAATACGGCAATCTTTTTCCCCGGAAACTGCTGCGCGAGCTGATAATAGGGCGTGCCGGCCTTGATGCCGAGGGCCTTAGCCTCGTTGGAGCGCGCCACAACGCAGCCGTCATTATTCGACAGCACCACGACGGGTACGCCTTCCAAGTCAGGTCGGAACACGCGCTCGCAACTCACGTAACAGTTGTCGCAGTCGATAATGCCGTACATGCGGAATTAGTTTTAATAATTCTCGAAAAAGTCCAGCGCAACGGGCAGATGGTCGCTGTAACCGCCCTGATAGAACGTGCCGAGATAGGTGCGATAAGGCGCGGGCGCGCCGCTTCGGTCGTTTTTGAGCAGGAAGGGAAAGGCGCAGAGGCGGCAGGCGGCGGGCGCGGTGGAGAGATGCCCGAGCGCGGGGCAGAGCAGCGTGCCGCTCACGATGATTTGGTCGAGCGTCTGCCATTCGCCCTTATATTTATAGGTGCCGCCAATGCCGCCGTCGGCCTTCAAGCCGTGGGTGAGGAGATAAAGATTTTCTCTAAGGAATGCACCGCCCGCGGCGTGCACCTCCTGCGCGGGAACAGCACCGAGCGTTTCGGCAATGCAGCGTTCGGGATAGTAAGCATTGAAATCTCCCATTATTATAATATTGCACCGTCCGCGCACCGCCAGCAAACTGTCTACGGCGCAGCGTACCGTCTCTGCCGCCCGGCGGCGATAAGGGTCTGTAAGCCGCGTGCCGCCCCGGCGGCTGGGGAAATGGCACACGAAGACATCGAGTGTGTCGCCCGTGTGGCACTGTCCCGAAACGTGCAGCACGTCACGCGTGGGGCGTTCCTTGCCCGCCCGGTAAGGCACGCGAAGGGCAGCCCATGAGATAGGGCGAAAGAGTTCGGGCTGATAGAGCAATGCCACGTTAAGGCCGCGCTCGTCGGCGCTATGCGTCACGGTATATTCGTAACCCAGCCGCGCCAGCGAGGTGCGCCTGGTCAGGTGGGCCAGCACGGTGTCGCCTTCCACCTCGCACAGGGCAACGAGCGCAGCGGGGCGCACATCGCCTATGGCGGCAATGGCGCGCGCGAGCATTCCGAGCTTTTTCCAATAGCGACCGCCGTGCCAGGCCTTTGCGGCATCGGGTAGAAACTCGCTGTCGTCGTGATGCGGCGAGGGAATGGTGTCGAAAAGATTTTCCACGTTGTAAGTCGCCACGCGGAAGCGGCTTTCCTCCTGCGCCCTGCCGATAGCAGCGAACGCAAGGAGCAGGAGCAGCAGCACGGGGCACGCCCGGGATTTACTCATGGTGATAGGGCTCGCCGCGCTGTATGGTCATGGCGCGGTAGAATTGTTCTACAAACAGCACTCTGATGAGCTGGTGGGAAAAGGTCATGCGCGAGAGCGATAGCTTGCCGTTGGCGCGGGCGTAGACCGACGGCGCAAAACCGTAAGGCCCGCCCACCACGAACACCACGCGCCGCAGACCCTGCGCTTGCAGTTTGTCGAGATAGGCTGCAAACTCCACGGAGCGCAGCTCGCGCCCGCCCTCGTCGAGCAGCACGGCGTAATCGTCGGGCTTGATGGCTTTGAGCAAGAGTTCGGCCTCGCGCTGCTTTTGCTGGTCAGCGGTAAGTGCCTTGGTGTTTTTAAGTTCGGGAATGACCTCGACGTTGAAGGGCAAATAGTGCCCGATGCGCCCCACGTATTCATCGGTCAGCGCGGCCACGCGCGGGTCGGTGGTCTTGCCCACGACGAGGAAAGTGATTTTCATCTTGAAGAATTTTTAGTAAACGAGTAGACGAGTAGACGAGTAGACGAGTAAACGATACAAGTCGCAAACGTGCTGTTTGATTTATTCAAAGGGTTTAGATAAAAACCATAAAAACCGCTTGCTTCGTTTGAAGCCCAAGGGCACGCCGCCGGTCTTAAAGCCGAGCCTGCGTGCCTAATCGGCTCGCGCTCGGCCTTAATTCCTGCGGCTGCGGTCGGTGCCCGCCCGCTTCAAACGCCGCAAGGAAAAACCATGAAAAACACGTGAGACCTTGATGCTTAATAAATGTAGAGGTTGGCTATTTCATTGAAAATGGGTTTTTCCTTGTTTTTCCCTTGTTCTGTGTGGGGCGGGCGGGAACCGACCGCCGCCTTAGCGGAGAGGACACGAGACGAAAGTCGACAGACTTTCAGGCTCGGGGCTATCCGATAAGGCTGGCGAAAGCCCACACAGAACAAGTTGTTTTTAATGGTTTTTATCCAATCCAACTCTATCGCATGAATTTACATACAAAAAAAGAGGCGTATGTCTTTCCGCATACGCCTCTTTCAGCGGCTATTATTCAGCCACTTCTTCAAACTGGTCTTTGCCAACGCCGCAGAGGGGGCACACCCAATCTTCGGGAATATCCTCAAAGGCCGTACCGGGAGCGATGCCGCCCTCGGGGTCACCCACTTCGGGGTCGTAAATCCAATCGCATACGATGCAACGATACTTTTTCATGATGCTTTGTTTTTAATAGGTGAATAGTCTTTTTACGCGCCTGTTCGCGCTTTCACGGCGCAAGTTACGCATAATTCCTGGTATGAAACGGCAGGCGGCGCGTTTTTTAGGCTTTTTTGTCTTATAAATCCTCGTAAAAGGGTATTTCGGGCAAAAACTCCGCCTTGTTCTGCTCATAATCCATGCGGCAGCAATAGTGCGCCAGACCGTTTGAAACCACGAGATAATCGGCACGCAGCACGCTGTTGTAGGCTGATATTTGCGTGAACACTGCCTGCGTCACGGGCACATCGGGCGCCTTGTATTCCACAATCATGCGCGGACGGCCGCCGTCGCGGCTATACAGCACGCTGTCGCAGCGGCGCGCCACGCCGTTGAGCTGCACGGTAATCTCGTTGCCGAGCAGCGCGGCGGGATAATGCCGGTGCTCTACGAGGAAATGCGTGAAGTGCTGGCGCACCCACTCCTCGGGCGTGAGAGCCACGAAACGGCGGCGCAGAAAGTCGTAAATCATGCGCCTGCCGCCCCGCTCGGCGACATTTATCTTATATGAGGGGAGGTTTAATGAAATCATTTTGCTATTTTTGCAAATCTAACTTTCAAGGCAGATAATGCCTAAAACTTTCTGACTGCAAATTTAGCAAAATATGAAAACAAAACAGGAAATAACGGGCAATTGGCTCGTGCGCTACACCAAGATGCCGCTCGAAAAGTTCGGCAAGCATATTCTGCTTACGAATTTCAACAACTACGTGGATATGTTCTGCGAGCAAACAGGCGTCGAGCCGATTGGTTTCGGCGCAAACATGCGCGCCGTCACGGCCGAGGGCATCACGATGATCAACTTCGGCATGGGCAGTCCCAACGCCGCGCTCATCATGGACCTGCTTGGCGCCATTCAGCCTGCCGCCTGCCTCTTCCTCGGCAAGTGCGGCGGCATTTCCAGCAAGACGCAGCTGGGCGACTATATCCTGCCGCTGGCTGGCATTCGCGGGGAGGGTACGTCGAACGACTACTTCCCGCCCGAGGTGCCCGCGCTGCCTGCCTTCATGCTGCAGCGCGCCGTGTCCACCGCCCTGCGCGACAACAGTTACGACTACTGGACGGGCACGGTCTACACCACCAACCGCCGCGTGTGGGAGCACGACGAGAAGTTCAAGCAATACCTGCGCGAAACGCGGGCCATGGCCGTGGATATGGAAACGGCAACGCTCTTCTCCTGCGGCTTCTACAACCATATCCCCACCGGCGCTCTGCTGCTCGTTTCTGACAACCCGATGGAACCGGAGGGCGTGAAGACGGAGGAAAGCGACAACCGCGTGACCCAAAACTTCGCCGCCACGCACGTGCGCATCGGCATCGAAGCCATGAAACTCATCATCGGGCAGCGCAAGACCGTGCGCCACCTTAAATTCGATCAATAACTCTTTTGCCCACGAATAATTTTTTTATTGCCCACGAATCTCACGAATTTTCACGAATTCAAAACTCATAAAAAATGGCGACCTATTCGGTCGCACGAATCACACGAATTTTCGCGCAAGTGAGCGCAATTAAGTTTACTTAAATTGCCGAGCGCAGCCGAAAATCTCAAATAATATCATTGAATTAGTGAAAATTCGTGCGACCGAACAGGTCGCCATTAAATCGCAAAGCACGAGATTCGTGTAGATTCGTGAGATTCGTGGGCAAAATAATATCATCTGTGGGCAAAAAATATTCGTTCACTAATAAATTTCTTTCCCAAATCCCCGTGGCATACACACCTTCTGCCAAAAAGAAAGCGGGCATCGGCTACGAAGACATCGTGCGCGAGGTGCAGGCCGGCACGTTCAAGCCCATATATTATTTGTGCGGCGAAGAGAGCTACTACATCGACCGCCTCGCCGACTTTATCGCCGATAAAGCCGTTGCGCCCGAAGACCGCGACTTCAACCTCACGGTGCTCTACGGCGCGGATATCACCGTCGACACAATTATCGCCGCCGCACGCCGCCGCTCCATGCTGGGCGGCAGGCAGGCCATCGTGGTGAAAGAGGCGCAAAACGTGAAAAACCTCGACCGCCTCGAACTCTATCTCAAGCAGCCGCTCGACACCACCGTGCTCATCGTGTGCCACAAAAACGGCACGATTGACCGCCGCACCAAACTCGCCACGCTCGTGGCCAAGGAAGGCGTGCTCTTCGAGTCGAAAAAGATGTACGAGAACCAGTTGCCGGCCTTTATCCGCACCTATGCCGTGCGCCACAAGGCGGACATCGAGCCGCGCGCCGCAGAAATCCTTGCCGACCACATCGGCAACGACCTCAACCGCCTCGCCACGGAACTCGACAAACTCTTCATCGCCCTGCCGCAAGGGCAAAGCCTCGTGACCGCCGACCTCGTGATGCGCAGCACGGGCATCACCAAGGATTTCAGCATCTTCGACCTCCAAGATGCCATTGTGAAGAAGGACGTGTTCAAGGCCAACCGCATCGCCAAATACTTCGCAGCCAACCAAAAGACTTATCCGTTGCAAATGGTGCTGCCCGTGCTTTTCAAGTTCTTCTCCAACCTGATGCTCGCCTTCTACGCGCCGCTAAAGTCGGAGCAGGGCCTGGCGGAATGGCTCGGCGTTTCGCCCTGGGCGGTGCGCAACAACTATCTGCCCGGACTGCGTGCCTTCACAGGGGTGAAGGTGATGCAAATCATCGGCGAACTGCGCCGCGCCGATGCGCGTTCCAAGGGCGTGGGCGGCGCAGCCCCTGACGGCGGCGCACTGCTCAAAGAACTCTTGTTTTTTATCCTGCACTGAGCATGTTGGAATATCCTTTTTTCGCACAGGAGAACGTAGTGGCGTTCAGCACGATGCGCAACGACGGCGACACCGATGCCGCAACGCTCCGCCCCGACGCAGCCTACGCGGGGTTTAACGCCACACACTATTGCGGCGACAGCACGGAGCACGTGGCGCAATGCCGCCAATGGCTCACCAGCAAACTTGGAATTGCCAACGACCGCCTGCTGCTGCCGCGCCAAACGCATTCCGACCACGTCGGGCTTATTTCCTCCTCTTTTTTCTCCCTTTCTCCCGACCAACAAACCGCGCGGCTCGACGATACCGATGCGCTCATCACTGCCGAGCGCGGCGTGTGCATCGGCATTTCCACGGCCGACTGCGTCCCTATCTTGCTTTACGATGCCGCGCACGGCGCAATAGCCGCCGTCCACGCCGGCTGGCGCGGCACGGTGGCTCGTATTGTTGAAAAAACTATTGTTGAACTGTCTGCCGCCTTCGGCACCAAGCCTTCTGAACTCAAAGCCGTGATTGGCCCGTGCATCATGCAGGAAAGTTTCGAGGTGGGCGAAGAAGTCGTAGCCGCCTTTGCCGCCGCCGGTTTCGACACCCGCGCCATTTGCCGCCTGCTCCCCTCTCCCACTCTGCCGAGGCTCACGCCGCACATCGACCTCGTGGCCGCCAACACCGCGTCACTTCTTTCCGCCGGCCTTTCTCTTCAAAACATCTGCGCCTGCGGCATCTGCACCTACACCCATTATGCCCGCTTCTTCTCTGCCCGCCGCCTTGGCATCCGCTCCGGCCGCATCTACTCGGGGATAATGGTGAAGTGATATTGCGTTGCAGAAAGGATTAGGTATTAACTGCCTGGAAGGCAGTACGGAGCGTAGCGACGGTAACCGGGGACGTAGTCCTCGGATTAGGCTATTGCAAAGATTCTGCCTGGAAGGCAGTACGCCTGTGGCGATGTATAAAGATACAAGTCCTTTGGCGTAGTGCCTTCCAGGCACTACGTCCTCGTATCGCTTATCCGGACACTTCGTGCCCGGTTACCGTCGCTGCGCTCCGTAGTGCCTTCCAGGCACTTAACACCTATTGCAAACTACGGGCAGGCTATACCTGTTGCTAACAACCCTCAGTGCCAATACTTCTGTGCCGATGCTTACTCTATACAAGAAAGGAAAAATTCAAAACTTGTTAATGCCGTTTCCCTCCCTGCGCAGAGCGTTCACGGCACGTTTGCAATCGTTAAGTCGGCACGGCGAAAATATTTATGGATAATTAAGACAATGGAAATTTGCTCCGAGAAAATTCCAACGAAAAACGAGATAATTTTCACTATCCAGCACTTCGTAAAAACTATAAAGGAGCAAATTTTTACGAGCCTGCTTATAATTTTTACGCTCATATAGGATAGTTTTTGCGCTCATATAGGATAGTTTGCCCTAAAAACGCAGAAAGAGGAACAGCCTGCGCTCTTCCTCTTTCTGCTGATGCAAAGATAAGACAAACAGCCCGTTCCGCCAAAACGCGCCCGGCTGTGCCACGGGCTGGCAAGGGGCAGCGCGGCGCGATGCGTGGGCAATATGTCCATAAAAACCCGTTGCGTTTATCCCATCCAGCAGGCCATATTTCAATTCTCCCCCATTTTTTTTACGATAAAATTGGGCGGTATCGGGAAAATGCGTAATTTTGCACTGCAAAAAGCAAACTATATTTAGGAAAGTTGCCGGAGTGATCGATCGGGGCGGACTCGAAATCCGCTGTACGGCTTTGCTGTACCGGGGGTTTGAATCCCTCACTTTCCGCAAAAAGCGACGCGAAACGATTTCGCGCCGCTTTTTTTGTGTCTGCACAGAGCAAAAATACCGCTTATCTTATATTAAAGTCGTAAATTTGCAGTAATTTTCGCTCATTATACGTATTATATATATGAACCAAGAAGACAAACCGCAGCCCGGCGTGTCGCTGATCGCAGATTTCGACGGCGACATCGCAGAACTGCTTGCCACAGAAATACCACAAACGCTGCCGCTGCTGCCCGTGCGCAACATGATGCTCTTTCCCGGAGTGCTGAGTTCCGTGATGGTGAGCCGCGAGTCGTCGCTCGCCGTGGTGAAACGCGCGGCTAAGGACAATTCCCTCTTTGCCGTGGCCACGCAGAAAGATGCCGCCGTGGAGCAGCCCGGCGAAGGCGACCTCTACCCCATAGCCGTGGCGGCGCGCGTGATGCGCGTGCTGGAACTGCCCGGCGGCATCACCTCCGTAATCCTGCAAAGCTTCGGACGCTGCAAGGTGGGGAAAATCACGCGCCGCACCCCCGTGACGCGCATCAACGTGAGCAGCCTGCCCGACACGCTTCCCCCGACCGACAGCAAGGAGTACGCAGCGCTCGTGGACGAATGCCGCGATGCGGCCATTCGCTTCCTCAAACTCGGCGAGACGCAGCACGAGGAAGCCGTTTTCGCTATCCGAAACATCAAGCACGACGTCTTCACCATCAACTTCCTCTGCACCAACCTGCCCTTCACGCTGGAAGAAAAGGCCAACCTCTTGGCCATCGACGATAACGTGGAGCGTGCCTACGCCCTGCTCACCCTCTTGAACCGCGCCTGCCAGTTTGCCACCCTCAAGCGCGACATTCAGAACCAAACCCGCGAGGAACTCGACCAGCAGCAGAAGGAGTATTTCTTGCAACAGCAAATCAAGAGCATTCAGAACGAGCTGGGAGAAAACCAAAATAAGGACGCGCAGGAATTGCGCGAGAAACTTGCCAAGAAAAACCTCTCCGAAAAGATGCGCACCCTGCTCGACAAGGAAATCGACAAACTCAACCGCATCTCGCCGCAAAACCCCGACTACAACGTACAGCTCAATTATCTCGAGACTATAGCCACGCTGCCCTGGGGCGAACTTACGAAAGACAAGCTCAACATCAAGACCGCGCGCCGCGTGCTCGACCAAAACCATTTTGGCATGGAGCGCGTGAAGGAGCGCATTCTCGAATACCTCGCCTCGCTGCTCTACCGCGGCGACCGCCGCGCCCCGATACTTTGCCTGTACGGGCCTCCGGGCGTGGGCAAGACATCGCTCGGCCGCAGCATTGCCGAGGCCATTGGGCGCAAATACGTGCGCATGTCGCTCGGCGGCATTCACGACGAGGCGGAGATACGCGGACACCGCCGCACCTACATCGGCGCAATGCCCGGACGCATCGTCAAGAGCCTCATCAAAGCCGGCACGGACAACCCCGTGTTTGTGCTCGACGAGATTGACAAGGTGACCGACAGCAACATCAACGGCGACCCGCAGAGCGCCCTGCTCGAAGTGCTCGACCCCGAGCAAAACTCCGCCTTTCACGACAACTTCCTCGACCTCGACTACAACCTTTCCAACGTGTTCTTCATCGCCACGGCCAACAGCCTGCAAACCATTCCCGCACCGCTGCTCGACCGCATGGAGGTAATCGAGGTGGAAGGCTATCTCACGGAGGAGAAGAAAGAAATTGCCCGCCGCCATCTCATACCACGCGAGGCAGCAAATTATAACGAAGACTTTGCCCGCAGCCTGAAATTCTCGCCCGAGAGCATTGAGCACATTATTGAGAAATACACGCGCGAGAGCGGCGTGCGCCAGCTCGAGAAGCAAATCGGAAAGATTTACCGCAAAATAGCTCTCGAACGCTCCATGCAGAGCGAAGAAGAGGCAGCACAGGGCGTGCAGAAACTGAAACCCGCCGACATCGGTCGCCTACTGGGCAAACCTATCTATTGCCGCGACAAATATCAGGGCAACGACTACGCCGGCGTTGTGACGGGCTTGGCATGGACGGCCGTGGGCGGCGAAATTCTCTTCATCGAGACCAGCGTGAGCCGCAGCAAGGCGGCGAAGCTCACCCTCACGGGCAACCTCGGCGACGTGATGAAGGAATCGGCCGTGCTCGCCCTCGAATACATCAGGGCGCACGCCGCAAGCCTCGGCATCGACTACCGCGTGTTCGACCACTGGGGACTGCACGTGCATGTGCCCGAGGGAGCAACGCCGAAAGACGGTCCGTCGGCCGGCATCACCATTGCCACCTCCATTGCCAGCGCGCTGACGCAGCGTAAGGTGAAGGCGGGTATCGCGATGACGGGCGAAATCACGCTGCGCGGGCGCGTGCTGCCCGTGGGCGGCATCAAGGAGAAAATTCTCGCCGCCAAACGCGCCGGCATCACCGAAATCATCATCAGCGAAGACAACCGCAAGGACATCGACGACATAGCAGAGCAATATCTCAAAGGACTGACCTTCCACTTCGTGAAAGACGTGGACGAGGTGCTTGGCATCGCCCTGCTCGACGAGCAGCCGGCGAATGCTATCGAACTGACCATCGACGACGACGATGCCCCGGCTGCCGGCAATGCGCAAGATAACCATAGCGGCAAAGCCGTTGCGGCACGCCTGCTGAAACCATAAACTTATCATGAACCGTTTTAGTAAACAAGTAAACTAGTTTACGAGTATACAAGACATGTTACTCATGAAATAATTAGTAAACAAGTAAACGAGTTTACGAGTAAACAAGACAAGTTACTCATCTAATATATAATTAGCACGACATTCGTGTCTCGTCTACTCGTTTACTTGTAAACTCGTCTACTAAAAGACATCTCTGTCTCGTTTACTCGTTTACTTGTAAACTCGTCTACTCAAACAATGAACTTTACCCTCCAACATACCCTCGCCAGCGGCAATGCCCGCGCCGGCATCATCGAAACCGACCACGGCAAGATTGAAACGCCGATATTCATGCCCGTGGGGACGCTCGGCAGCGTGAAAGGCGTGCACCTGCGCGAACTCACTGGCGACATCAAGGCGCAGATTATCCTCGGCAACACCTATCACCTCTACCTCCGCCCGGGGCTGGACATCATTGAGAAAGCCGGCGGCCTGCATAAGTTCAACGGCTTCGACCGCCCGATGCTCACCGACAGCGGAGGCTTCCAGGTGTTTTCCCTCACGGGCATTCGCAAACTCTCGGAAGAGGGCTGCGAGTTCCGCTCCCACATCGACGGCAGCAAGCATTTCTTCACGCCCGAGAAGGTGATGGACATAGAGCGCACCATCGGCGCTGACATCATGATGGCTTTCGACGAGTGCCCGCCGGGAACGGCAGACTTTGCCTACGCACGCAAGAGCCTCGACCTGACGCACGGCTGGATGAAACGCTGTTGGAAGCGTTTTCATGAAACAGAGCCGAAGTACGGTTACAGTCAGGCGCTCTTCCCCATCGTGCAGGGTTGCGTCTATCCCGAACTGCGCCGCGAGAGCGCCAAGTTCATGAGCGACTTCGGCGCGGAGGGCTACGCCATCGGCGGACTGGCCGTGGGCGAGCCTGCGGAAAAGATGTACGAGATGATAGATGTGGTGAATGACATTCTGCCCACCGACCGCCCGCGCTATCTCATGGGCGTGGGCACGCCGATAAATATCCTCGAAGCCATAGAGCGCGGCGTGGATATGTTCGACTGCGTGATGCCCACGCGCAACGGCCGCAACGCCATGCTCTTCACCGCCGAGGGCGTGCTTAACATGCGCAACGCCAAATGGGCGGACGACTTCTCGCCCGTCGACCCCTGCGGCCACGCCTTTGTGGACACGCAGTACAGCCGCGCCTATCTGCACCATCTCTTCAAAGCCAAAGAACTCCTTGCCATGCAAATAGCCAGTATCCACAACCTCGCGTTCTATCTCTGGCTCGTGGGCGAAGCTCGCAAGCATATCCTCGCCGACGACTTCGCGGCGTGGAAAAAAGACATGGTGGAACGCCTCGGCAGAAGGCTGTAATAGACTTATTTCTGACTTTATAATATTTTAGCGATGAATACAAATTCTACAATCAATGCACAGGTATTTCAGTGTCTAAGCTATATTGCTGACGATGAGATATCAAAACAAAAATTTTGTAAGGATATTGTAGAAGTCTGGCAGCAAATGGAAGATGCAAAAGCAGGAATAATTAAAGGCACATCTTTAAAAGAATTTCTCAATGAATTACATGTTGGTTGAGTTAAGTGTTAAGTGCCTGGAAGGCACTACGGAGCGAAGCGACGGTAACCGGGGACGAAGTCCTCGGATAGATGCACCGATGACGATGTGCCTGGCAGGCACTACGCCAAAGGACACGTACTTAATACATAGCCACAGGTGTACAGTCTCATTTCTTTCTAATTCAGCTAACAGGTAAAAATCATAGACGATGCCCCAATCCCTGAATGCAATTAAGAAAATGCCCCGAAAGATATGGCGGGCCGTGGCGGCTGTGATAGAGCACTATCGCATCAGGCGCATTGACCGCTACATCATCAGCAAGTTCCTGAGCACGTATATCTTCCTCATCGCCATCATCGTAGTCATCGCCATCATTTTCGACTACAACGAGAAGATTGACAAGTTTGCTTCGAGCAACGCCACGTGGCAGCAGGTGGTGTTTGACTACTACCTGAACTTCGTGCCGTATTTCGTAAACCTCTTCAGCCCGCTCTTTGTTTTCATCGCCGTAATCTTCTTCACCTCAAAGCTGGCCGACAACTCCGAAATCATTGCCATGAAGTCAACGGGCATGAGTTTCAAGCGCCTGCTCCGCCCTTACTTCTATTCCGCCGCGCTCATCGCCCTCTGCACCTTTATGCTCGGGGCGTATGTCATTCCGCGCGGCAATGTGGAGCGCGTGAACTTTGAGAACACCTACATCAAGAAGAAGACCGACATCACCGCCGTGGACAACGTGCAGATGCAGGTAGACACGGGCGTGGTGGCATATATCACCCACTTCGACAACACCAACAAGAGCGGCTACGGCTTTTCGCTGGACAAGTTTGTAAACAAAAAACTCGTGTCGCACCTCACGGCGCAGAGTATCCAGTACGACACGCTCTCGGCCCGCCGTTTCAGTTGGACGCTGCGCTATTACACCATACGCACGCTGAAAGGCATGCGCGAGGAAATCACCAGCGGCGAGCGGCTCGACACAATAATTATAATGGAGCCTAAGGACTTCTTCTACGTGCGCGGGCAGCAGGAAACGATGACCGTGCCGCAGCTAAGCGAGTTTATCGACCGCCAGCGGCTGCGCGGCGCGGCGGGCATCAGCACCTTTGAGGTGGAATACCACAAGCGCTTCGCCATGCCCTTCGCCGCCTTTATACTTACCCTCATCGGCGTGAGCCTCTCCTGCGAGAAGCGCAAGGGCGGCATGGGCACGAGCATCGGCATCGGCATCGCGCTGAGTTTCTCCTACATTCTCTTCCAAACCATCTCGTCCACCTTCGCCCTCAACGCCGGGCTGCCGGCAATGATAGCGGTGTGGATACCCAATATATTATTCGCCATCATCGCGTTTGTGCTTTTCCGACGCACGCCGCAATAATAAAGACTTATGGAAACAGAAAAAGATACGACACAAGAAGAAACCGTCTATTTTGAAGACCTCGATCTGAGCGACGAAGTGCTCGACGCGCTCTATGACATGCGTTTCGAGAAATGCACGCCCGTTCAGGCAAAATGCATTCCGCCCCTCTTGGAAGGGCGCGACGTGATAGGCATCGCGCAGACCGGCACCGGCAAGACTGCTGCCTATCTCTTGCCGATGCTCACGCTGCTGCGCCGCGAAAGCCATCCCGCCGACGCCGTGAACTGCCTCATCATGGCACCCACGCGCGAACTGGCGCGGCAAATCGACCAAGCCCTGCAAGGCTTTTCTTATTATCTCGACATCAACGGCGTGGCCGTTTACGGCGGCAACGACGGCACGCGCTACGAACAGGAACGCCGCAGCCTCTCAGCCGGCGCCGACATCGTAATCGCCACGCCCGGCCGCCTTATCACGCACCTCAGCCTCGGCACGCTCGACCTTAGCCGCACCACGCACCTTATTCTTGATGAGGCTGACCGAATGCTCGATATGGGTTTCTCGGAAGATATCCTCACCATTGCGGCGGCCATGCCGAAGGAGCGGCAGACCATTCTCTTCTCCGCCACCATGCCGCCGCGCATCGAGCAGCTGGCCACGTCGATTATGCGCGACCCCCAGCAAATAAATATCGCCGTGTCGAAGCCCGCAGAGAAAATCGACCACAGCGTCTACGTGTGCCGCGACACCGACAAAACGCGCGTCATCCGCCACATCTTCGATGAGAACCCGCCCGAGCGCGTCATCGTGTTCGCCTCTTCAAAATTGAAGGTGAAGGAACTGGCAGCAGTGCTTGCCAAGACTTACGACGGCGTGGCGGCGATGCACTCCGACCTCGACCAGAAAGACCGCGACGAAGTGATGCAGCGCTTCCGCGCCCGCCACGTCAAGGTGCTTGTGGCTACCGACATCGTGGCGCGCGGCATCGACATCGACGACATCACGATGGTTATCAACTATGACGCGCCGCACGACGCCGAAGACTATATCCACCGCATCGGGCGCACCGCCCGCGCCGGCCGCGCCGGTAAAGCCTTTACGCTGGTGGGCGAACGCGACCGCTACGCGCTTTCGGGCATCGAAAAACTCCTCGGCGAGAAGATTCGCCGCAATGCCCTGCCCGAGGGCGTGCAAGAACCGCCGCAGTCTGCGCCGCGCAATGCCGACGGACGGAAAGGAAGAGGCGGAAGAGGGCGCGGACAGGGCGACCGCCATAGAGGCAAACCCCAAAACAAGCAGGGCGGCAAACCAAAAGGCGGCCGCCGCAAAACCCCGCAGCAGGGGAAGCCTAACAAAGGCGAATAAAACAGCATAAAGCAGCGCGGGCGAACGCGAATTCATTCGCCCGCGCAGCCGATAATGTCAAGAAATGGTGCATGTAAATGAACTAAAATTGAACCAAGAGTCACAAGGGTTTATCGGCAGTTTATGCTTTACTTTGCAGGCGATTAAGAAAAACCTTGTCCAAATGGGAAAAACACAAGCGGAAAGAAATTATCTCGCAATCCTGAAAGCGGAGATAGAGCGCATTTACGGCACACCACTCCAATCGCCAAAGAACTTTACCGAATGTTGCAAAATCATTACAGCAAGAACGCACAAGACTGTAAGCAACAGCACCATGAAACGCATCTACGGCTATGTGCAAGCAGGCAATAACTATATGCCGTCGACGTTTATCCTCAACACTTTATCAGAATTTGCCGGCTATAAGGACTTCCGAGAGTTTTGCAAGCACTGCAAAATGATGGAGCAGACGCAGGGAGACGCAAACATGAAAGATATATTGACGAAAACGGCTGAGCATCTGGAATGTGCCACGAAGGGACTGTATCAATTGTGCATTATTTTGGGCATAAACATAACCCGTAATAGGGGGAATAAGATATTCTTTACGAAATAATTCTTAACTTCGCAGTCGATTAAGGAGAGGCGAAGCCGATAAGACTGCGACATTTTCAAAATAAAACAAATCGACATTGTCTCAAAAAGGTATTGCCGCAACTGTATAAGAGCATGGTAGAACTTTCTGACGAACAGACTAAGGAGAGGCTGATCTGCTCGCTGTTAGCCAAGATTGAAGAAGTGAGCGGGCGCAAAATGCAAACGCCAAGAGACTTCGACTTGCTTAGCGCAAGCATTTACCACAGCACGAACAATCTGATTAACCCCTCCACGCTCAAGCGCATTTTCGGTTACGTGAAAAGCGATGCCAAACCGCGCGAAACTACTCTCGACATATTATGCCGCTACGCCCGCTGCGGCAGTTGGCAGGATTTTACCAATAAAGAGCTGAAACTGAAAGAGAGCGAAAGCGTGCGCTTTTTCGGGAAGCAGCTTCTGGCAGAGGAACTGCGCCCGAAGGAGCGGCTGCGCCTCACGTGGTTGCCTGATAGAGACGTGACGATTGAATATTTGGGCAACGATAGGTTTAAGGTAGTGGCCGCTGCAAACAGCAAGCTGCGCGTGGGCTACACGTTTGACTGCCCGCTGTTTATAGAAAACGAACCGCTCTACATGACTAATCTGATAGGGCCGGACAACCGCCCTGCCAACTTTGTGTGCGGCCAGAAAAACGGGGTTCAGTTTGAGTTAGCCAATTGATAGTGCCGCACAATATATATTATTGTATATAATAAAGCACCGGGCAAAGGGTCAAATCCTTTGCTCGGTGTTGTTCTTTTTGAGCATTTCCTTGGGCACAGCATTACGCACACTCTCGACCAAAAGGCTGCGCAGGGCGTTGCGGACAAAGCCGGGCGCGGTGAGCAGCAGGATTTCGCGCGTGGGAATGGGTATGGCAAACGGGCGGACGAGCTGCCGCTGGTCGGCGGAGAGTTGCTGCAAAGCCAGTTCGGGAATAAACGTAACGCCCTGCCCGCTCTCGACCATGCGCATAAAGGTCTCGATGCTGCCGAGGGTGTAGGTGCGTTTGCTCTGCCGCGCGGACTTGAGGTTGCAGAACTTTACGAGCTGGTCGCGGAAACAATGACCCTCGTCCAAAAGCCACAAAGGTTCGTCCACGAGGTCGGCTGTCTTGATGCTGCTATGGTCGAAAAGCTGGTCGCCGCGCGAAACGTAAGCCATGAACTGCTCGAAATAGAGCGTTTCGGCATCGAAGCCTCCGAGGTCACCCGTTGCCACGAGTATGGCGGCATCGATTTTGTGCTCTGCAAGGGCTTCTTTGAGTTGGGCGGTTTTTAGTTCCGTGACGCGCAGGTCGAGTTCGGGGTGGGTGGCGCAGAGTTTCGGAAAGAAGCGCGGCAGCAGGTAAGGGGCTATGGTGGGAAGTATGCCGAGGCGGAAGGTGCCGCCTACATCGCTGCGCTCTTCTGCCACTATGTGCCTGATGCTATCGGCAGCAAAGAGTGTTTCACGGGCTTTTGCCACGATTTTCTTCCCCAGCGCGGTGGTGCTGACGGCGTGGGCGGTACGCTCGAAAATCTTCGCGCCCAATTCTGCTTCGAGTTTCTGCACCATGGCACTGAGCGTAGGCTGCGACACGCGGCACTCGTCGGCCGCGCGCCCGAAGTGCTTGCATCTATCCACGGCAAGCACGTATTCAAGTTGCTGTAAGGTCATATTATTGGGGATTAGTGTCTACAAAGATAGTGCAAACGAACGCAATAAAGTTTACTTATATTGCCGAGCCGCAGCCTATCTTCTACAAAAATAGGCATTATCTTAGAAGCAAAACGGCTTATTATTGAAAAAATCTATCATGAAATATATTTTTTCTGTTGCAAGATAATTCAAACAGAAATATCTTTGCAGTGGAAAAGAACAAAAGCAAGTATTAACCCCTCAAAACAAACAACAGACATGAGAAGCATCACAACTTTCGACATCCAGTACGCCCACCGCTTTTACGGCTTTAAGGGCGAAGCACAGTACCTCCACGGACACACGGGCGTGCTGACGCTTGAAGTGGAAGACAGCGTAGAACCGGGCGTGAACATGGTTTACCCCTGCAACGAAATCCAAAAGGTGGCTTGGAGCGTGCTCAAAAACTTTGACCACGCGCTCGTGCTCCGCCAAGACGACCCGCTGCTGCCCGCCATCCTCGACGTTTACGAGAAGCAAGGCATCAAGAACGGCCACCCGCAGAACACGATGAAAGGCGAGGCCTTCAAGACCGAGCTTTGCACGGCTTATCCCGACTGCCGCCTTGTGGTGACTAAGGAAACGATGACGGTGGAAGGTATGATCAAGATGGTTTACGACCTCCTGAAAGACAAGCTCAACATCGCCAAGATTACGTTTACGAGCGGCGTGAACGCTGCCACGGCAGAATTCCCTGTAAACAAGAGCATCGATCGCTGCCCGCTCTGCGGCATCGCCCTCAACGAAGACGGCGTTTGCCCGAAGTGCGGTTACAAAAAGCACTAATCGCAACGACTTGCAAACTTATGGGATGCTCCAAACGGGCATCCCATATTTATAATAGTGGATTTTCTTACGAGATAAATCAAAAAACAGCCCGCAAAAGTTGAGTTTCTCCCTAATGTTGCATAATTTTGCAGTAAATGCACTTTGCACGTAAACTTCAAACTAAATACTATGTTCAAACAAATCATCAATGGCCGCATTCTCACGCCCCAAGGTTGGCTTGAAGGCGGCTCGGTTATCGTGGAAGACGGCAAAATCGCCGAAGTTAGCAACAATAACTTCGCTATCGAGGGAGCAGAAATCATTGACGCAAAAGGCTGCGACATCGTGCCGGGCGGCATCGAAATGCACGTGCACGGCGGCGGCGGACGCGACTTTATGGAAGGCGAAGAAGAGGCTTTCCGCGTAGCGGTAGATGCGCACATGCAATACGGCACGACGAGCATCTTCCCCACCCTCTCTTCCTCCACAGTGCCTATGATTGAGAAGGCTTGCGAAACCTGCACGAAACTGATGGCAGAGCCTAACAGCCCTATACTCGGTCTGCACCTCGAAGGCCCGTACTTCAACCCCAAACAAGCCGGCGCGCAAATTCCTGAATGGATTAAAGCACCTGTAAAAGAGGAATACGAGTACCTGCTCGAGAAATGGCCGTGCCTGAAGCGCTGGGACGAGGCTCCCGAACTGGAAGGCTCGCATGAGTTTATCAAGTGCTGCTGCAAGCACGGCGTGCTGCCCAGCATCGGACATACACGCGCCAAATACGAAGAGGTTGCAGCAGCTAACGAACTCGGCATGACCCACGCCACGCACTTCTACAACGCTATGCCCGTAGTTTACAAGAACCGCGAGTTTAAGGAAACAGGCACCGTAGAAAGCATCTTCGCGCTCGAAAACATGACGGTGGAAATGATTGCCGACGGTATACACGTGCCGCCCGTGATGCTGCGCATGATTTACCAAATTAAAGGCGTGGAGCGCACGGCGCTCATCACCGACGCCCTCGCCTGCGCAGCCAGCAAGGACGACACAGCATTCGACCCGCGCGTGGTGCTTGAAGACGGCGTTTGCAAACTGGCCGACCGCTCAGCCCTCGCAGGCAGCATCGCCACGATGGACCGCCTCGTACGCACTTGCGTGCAGCAGGCCGGTATTCCTATGGAGGACGCTTGCCGCATGATCAGCGAAACGCCTGCCAAAATCATGGGTGTTTACGACCGCAAGGGCTCACTTGAAAAAGGCAAGGATGCCGACATCATTTTCTTCGACAAAGCTCAAGAACTCACGTTCGTGATGCAGATGGGTCGCATCGTGCGCAATGAATTGTAAATTGAAATCTTTATTAATACTAACCTAATCCCAACACACAAATGAAAGAATTGAAAGGAACGCAGACTGAAAAGAATCTGCAAATTGCATTTGCCGGCGAATCGCAGGCACACACGAAGTACCAGTACTATGCTTCTAAGGCAAAGAAAGACGGTTATGTTCAGATGGCAAACATCTTTGAAGAGACCGCTCACAACGAGAAAGAGCACGCTAAGATTTGGTTTAAACTCCTGCACGGCGGTGCTATTCCTGGCACAGAAGCAAACCTCGCTGATGCTGCCGAAGGCGAGAACTACGAATGGACGGATATGTATGCCGGCTTTGCTAAGACTGCCCGCGAAGAAGGTTTCCCCGAAATTGCAGACAAGTTTGAAATGGTAGGTGCTATTGAAAAGCATCACGAAGAACGTTATCGCAAGCTCCTTAAGAATATTGTGGATGCCGTTGTATTCTCTCGCGATGGCGATTGCGTTTGGCAATGCTCAAACTGCGGCCATATCGTTATCGGCAAGAAAGCCCCCGAAATATGCCCCGTTTGTGCTCATCCCCAAAGTTATTTCCAGCTTAACGCTGAAAACTACTAATCATCTATTTTAAGGACAAAGAAAATCCCGGCAGGTTTCTGTCGGGATTTTTGCTATTATGCATGAATAAGAAGAAAAAAGAACCTGCATCCGTATTTCATTACAAATGCAGGTTCATTCATCTAAAAGCTGGCGGCGACCTACTCTCCCGCGGGTCTGCAGTACCATCGGC
>SAMEA3663013__coassemble_430_pt1 | contig 56771 bp, 52 predicted proteins | sample SAMEA3663013__metabat2_low_PE_021 | metagenome-assembled genome bin SAMEA3663013 (sample SAMEA3663013) | pig gut metagenome | biome: pig gut; feature: pig-associated habitat; material: faeces | place: France | collected 2012
GTAGAGTTGACAGATGGCTTGACACATATAAAAGATAAAGACAAAGACAATTTAATAAAAGGCGATTCAAAAAATCTTTCAATCAAAGAAAGGGAAAGGAATAATGAAAACAACACTCAAAATCGACGTAGAGGAATTAAAGAAATCCATGCTACAGCGTCGTCCTATGAAGGCTCGTTTTAGAATACCCATGTCAGAGGATAAGGCTTATGCCTATCTGTTGGCTGCAATTATGGCTGAGGTGGAATATCGACACCGTGTCTTCTGTTCTAACGAAGATATGGAGAAGCAACTTCAGGAGATGGCTCATTGGCTTACCACACCATCATCCCATTTCGGCATCCTGCTGTGCGGTGGATGTGGAAATGGCAAGAGTACAATGCTTAAAGCATTCCAACAATTGTTGAACACACTGCATATTCCCAAACCATACAACGAAGGAACGTATGGAATCCGAGTTGTGGATGCAAAGTACATTGCGTACCTCTGCAAGAACAACTATGAGGCATACCGTAAACTCATAAATGTTGATATGCTTGGCATAGATGACCTTGGCACGGAACCATCAGAGGTATTGGACTATGGTAACATCTATACACCTGTCATTGACCTGCTGACAAAGCGTTACGAAGAGCAGCTTTTCACCATTATCACGACCAACCTCACTCCGCAGCAAATCCGAGGGCATTATGGTGACCGTATTGCCGACAGGCTCAATGAGATGGTCAAGAAAATCGTGTTCAACAATTGTACTTATCGTATAGACAAATTTGCGACACGTGGTTAGTTGCATTCCAAATCTTCGGGCATTGGGCTTGCCCATGTGCCAGATTATTATGGCATCGGGAAGCCTAATACCCTATCATCGCTTTGCTTGATTAGAGTCTGCCACATCAAAGCAAGCCAGTTGTTGATGTCTTTTGGACAAGCCAAGTGGCTAAGTCAAGCACAGATCCACCGCATCGCTACGACGCAGTGCAGTTTGGTGCCTATAGATCTTTTGCTCAAAAATATGCATATTGCAAAGAATTTGGCTTTCTACCTAAAGTGGTCAATACCATTGCAGCTGAAACTGCCAAGAAAATATGGCTCGATGAATGTTGAACTGCGTAAGCCTTCTAATAGCTGTTCTATTAGATTGAATTTCGTGGACTAGCATATAAGAGTTTAAAAGCCGACTTAACGGTATGTGCACAATACAAGATGACCGAACCTAGGATCCTGATGGGAAACCATATTTGGCAGTAGGTGGACCATAATGCGTAAGCCCAAGTTGCGGATGTTGAGTTAATGCCATCACTGATAGTGACGAGACCAAGAAAATAGTGGATAGAGCATCTGATTATTTGTAATGAGAGATAGCATTACTATATTTCAAAGGAATGTAAAATAAGTATGGTTACCTCAAACGCATCAAACGCATCACTATATCACACCTTAGTTTCTGTCAGTTATTATCTATTGCCAGAAAAATATAGGGTTAATTTCGGGAACGATCGTCTTGCAAACATCAAAAGTAAAATACACAGAAATGCAGTCACAATCGGGGATATAATATAACAAAAGCCTTCTTCAATACCTGTATTGCCAGGGATGATATAGTGTAACACTCTTGTAGTCAATCCCAAAGGAGAACCTATTGGTGAAAGACCAACTCCATGGATTGCATAAATAAAAAAGCAGCTTGAAACTAACATCTTATTGGGCATGATGTTGTATTTGATAATACATCTTGAAGCGACAAAGAATGCTGTAAAAACACCTGTACACACAAATAGAGGATAGATATTTTGTCCAATTACTGTATTATTTCCATCATATATGGTGGTAGCCACAAGTAATATAATACAAATAGGAATAAACAGCAGTTTATATTTATCTACAAATTGAATGACGTTTATCTTATTCAATGCGAAATATGCGCCTGTAGAGAAATAAAAGAATGCGGTAATGTGGAAACCGGGCAATAGTGTCCATATTCTTGATATATAGGCAACGAATAGAATGCTGATGATGAATAGGCCTGACTTCTTTATGGCATAGTAAATAATAGGTGTCATCATGGTGACAACTATCAAATCTCGCAAAAACCAAAGAGGCAAATCATATGGGCCTGTCATTCTCAGATTTTCTCCAAGCCAATTTATACGAGTGGTTCCCCATTCATTACAATCATAGAATATGTGCCAATTTTTCTCTACGATAAATGTTTCAACTCCTTCTATTGGCTTCCCTTTTATGGCCACTGCTGCTAACATGGCTAATACTGCCAGCAAAAATGGAATCGCATTCCATAGCAGGTAAGGAACTAATAGCGTCTTTATTCTACTGCTCAATTTCTTTTTGTATCCTTCCCAAGACCATTTCTGGAAATTGATAAAAAAGAGGAATCCTGAAATCAAATAGAATGTAGGAACAGCAATATGTGTCAGTACATGTGACAATAATACTCCAGTGACGTTATAAATTCCATGTCCAGAAATCAAACTGAAATCGGCATCAAAAAGGTTGCTGACCTCTGGATTCATGTGAATGAAAATAACCATTATTGCCAGAGGAAATCTTAACAAATCGATAGTTGCTGACAGAAGTTTGACGGAATCTATTCCGCAGCCTTGAATGTTGCTATTGTTCATGATAAATTTGATTTTCTGCATCAATCTATCACTCACGTCAACGCATAAAAAAGGCACAGGCCTTCTTGTGCGTTCGTCGAGGCTGCGTCGGAATGAGACCTCTCTATCCTTACAAGAGTAACCTATGCCCGAGGGCAAAGGCAACGACTCCTATAAAAGGATAGAAAGGCAATCCGATAACGAACTTGCCAACCACTATTTATGTGTTCTTATCTCATTCTGATTAGTTTCCGACGCTATTCAGACGAACGCAAATAATAGTCAATGCTTATGAAAATGTGTCTGCGCTAAGCGCAATTAATTGTCTGTTTCTTAATCGAAATTTTGGCGCAGTTCCTGCCGGCGAGCCATTCCATAACTGCATTATTATTCCTGTTTCTAGTGGCTCCTTTACAGATTCGTTCGCAAAGGTACACATTTTTATTGATAATCCGTCATGTAACTTCTTTAAAAAACAAAAACGGCTCCAAAATCCCTTGTTATGCTATCTTTACCAATCATTTTTGCTAAAAAATGCATAAAACAAAGAGATTGTTACAATGTTTTTCCCATTTATGAAGTTAATTTATTAACTTTGCAGCTATATTGGGTGTATAATATATACGCCTATATACGTAAATCATTATAGTCAAACAGATTCGAATTTTCCTATGTGGATTGATATTACAGTAGCACTTGCAAGTGCATTAATTGGAACTTATTTTGGAACTTTTTTTCTTGCTAAGCGTGAAGAAAACAAGGTTAAGAAAGTTCGTGCCATTGCAATTCGAGCATTGGAGATAATCAAAGGGTACGCTAAGTATAATGGCACTTATAATAAAGCTTGTCAAGAATTGAATACTAAACTGAATATTGCAGAAAAACGCGCAGTGATAGTTGCTTTGCATAAAGTTGGGTTACCCATACAAACACCTGTGAATACACCATTCGACATCAAGAACATTCAACTAAACAATGATGTAATTGACAAAGATTTCCTGGATGATGCTAAAAATCAGATAGACCACGGGTATTGTGATCATTTGTTTTATGAAGATCCTGATAAATATTTTTCAGAAAACTTACGAATAGAAACTTTACGAAGTTTAGCGAGGAGATTTATTGATAACACATTAGAACACAGTACATATAAGAAGGATGAGGAAATGATATACTATCCAGAATCTTGGTTGACATCTTACTCATGGGGAGAGAAGAAAGCTATTTGGGTATTTAAGTGTCAGGTAACATCAAACATGTACTTTCACAAGGATGGCACTCCTGATAAAGATAAACTTGATGAATTAAAAGATGAAGTCTCTACAGGTTTGTGGGATAATTACTTGTTTTGGGCTCAAGAAGCATATGATAATCTGATGCAAGGTTCAAATCTTACAAATAGATTCCTGCAGATGGCGGTCCCACAACAAAACACCAATCATCAGGACACGAAGACAGATGAAATTAAATAATCTTATAAGCGAATGTACCGCATATGACTTCAAGGTGATGCTTGAAGAGAAGAAACCTAAGAGTTGGTTGAAGAGCGTAAGCGCCTTCGCCAATGGCTTGGGAGGTTCACTTTTCTTTGGCATTGATAATGATGGAATTGTTAAAGGACTTGATGACGTACAGCATGTTTGCGAAGCTATCAGTAGTAAGATACGGGATTACATGGATCCTCTGCCAGAGGTGGAAATGATTCCACACGACATAGATTGTTTACATATCTTGCAACTCAAAGTCTATGCAGGGCATTACACTCCGTATTACTACGTCGGCGATGGTCAACGTATAGCATTTGTCCGAGTTGGTGATGAAAGCATGCCTGCAACGGCAGAACAGATGGTTCGTTTGGTACTGAAAGGTTCCAACAAAACTTACGATTCCCTTCATACGGATTATAAAGTTGAAGACTATTCTTTCACGATTTTAGCCAACACGTTCAAAAAGCGTACCAGTCAAGAATGGGACAAAAAGTATCTCCTTTCATTTGGCCTTGTCACTAATGCTGGGCTTCTTACAAATGCAGGAGCGTTGTTTGCCGATGACTGCCCATTGTGGCAATCTCGCCTATATTGCACACGATGGGATGGAAAGGAAAAGGGCGATGCCATCAACGATGCAGAGTTTACAGGCAATGTCCTCATGCTACTTCGTGAAGCTATGAACTTTGTGAAGTCTAACACCAAGAGAGGCTGGGAGAAACTGCCTGATGGGCGAAAAAACAAACCTGAATATGCGGAACGTGCCGTTCTAGAGGCAATGGTTAATCATTTCATCCATCGTGACTACACCGTAATGGGCAGTGAAGTTCATCTTGGCATCTATGATGACCGCCTCACTGTAACATCCCCAGGAGGAATGTACAATGGATTGCTGATACAGGATTTGGACATCAAAGATGTGTCTTCTGAAAGGCGCAATCCCATTCTTGCAAACGTAATGGCTCAACTTGACTACATGGAGAAGCGAGGAAGTGGACTCACACGCATCTGCAATGAGACCAAAGCACTAGATGGATATAAGGAAGAACTGAAACCCGTTTTCAAATCCACTCCAACCCAATTTCAGACCATTATCTATGCCACTGCCGACACACAGAATGTCGTAGACCATGACGGAGACGTGTCGGAGACGAAACTCACTGAGCGTCAGCAGAAAATACTCAATCTCGTCAAGGAGAATCCAGCAATAACTGGCAAACAAATGTCGGAGACTTTGTCGGTGAGTCAGCGCACCATCGAACGTGACCTTTCTGCTTTACAAAAGAAAGGTGTTCTGAAGCATGAAGGCAAGGATAATGATGGAATGTGGATAATCAAGATCAAATAGGTTATATATATGAATACAGAAGTAGTAATGGCGAAGGATTTGAGTCATGTGAATATTCCACAACTAAAGCAGTTTTCAATCGTAAACCAGAATACGATTGATACGGCTGTGGCTGATAAAGTCGTGGAAGAGTTCCTGAACAACTATATGAGTTGGAAAGATGTCGTAGGTTATATGGTAAATGGTGAGGATGGTGAACGATTATATGGAGCTTCACTATGCACTTTTTCTGGTAATCTTTATTTATCGAATCATCTTTCAGAAGATACGGCAACGTTGTTGCGTGACGAATTGTCTGATTATGAAGGGAAAGTGAAATATATGTATGGATTTAAAAATGCCCTGTATTCCAATCTTGTTTTATGTCTTCACAAATTATCTCTTGCATCCAACGAGGAGCTGAAAGAATATCTAAAGAAAGCTATATATTATTCTTTGGCAGAAGCTAATCATACTTCATATCAAGTAGAATGCTATGCTTACAGGGCAACTAACGAGTATCTCCTTGATGCATTTAGGCATGAGATGCTGAGTATGTCATCACCCACAACCTTCAATGACCCTTTTGATTGTCCAATATTGGAACTTCTGACTCTATATGGAGACGATATATCCCAACTTGTCAGTGAATCGTACAGAGAATGCTTGAAAATTTCGTGTTTTGTTAAGAACATAAGAGTTCAGCCAGAATTTGATGAAAGAGACAAACCTATATGGGTACAAAAACATGATAATGATCCAGAAGAATATCTGAATGAACTCATGTGGGCTCACTATGCCAATAATCACAAGGGGGTGTGCATAAAGTACCACTTCAACAACGACATTACAAGATTTGCAGATGAAGCTAAAAGTCAGATAGCATACTTTCGGGATATAGAATATACCTCAAACATGGATGTCTATAGGAAAAATGGTGCAATCAATTTACAGGATGCCTTTTTTGTGAAAGGAAAAGCATGGGAATACGAGAATGAGTTGCGATTACTTGCTTATGATCCTTATAGTACAGGGGACTATGCCTGCATTGACGCAAAGGACAGCATTGCTGCTATCTATTTCGGTTTGAAATGCCCAAAAGAAAAGCAATCTGAGATTATAGATATACTGAAAGGACGTAAATGGGTGAACGAAAAAAGTGTTTGGGATGAGACCAAGCGTTCTATTATTAATATCAAGGAAGAATATCCTGTTGAGTTCTTTCAGATGGTTATAGACGACATACACTTTGGAAAATTGAAGGCTGTAAAAATAGAAGATATATGAATCATGATCAAATAAAACATTTGCGAAGTCTGAGGTTGCTACTATCACAAGATAAAGCCCCGCTTGGCTTCCTCCTTGCAGCAGGCTGTCCTTTGTCTGTTAAAGTCGCAGGAAACCCACTGCTTCCAGATATGGCGGGTTTATCTAAGATTATCAACGACGCACATGCTACAGACGCTACGACCTCACCATATAAAAAACTGATTGAAGAGTTGGGTAAGTCTGGTAGGGACACCTCAAATCTAGAAGATGTTCTTACCTATATCCGCTCCATGAAAGAAGTCTCGACAGGAGGCGGCATAGTACGAGGTTTTACAGAAAATGAACTTGATGACTTGGAAACAGAAATCTGTAATACGATAGCTAATGCTGTGACAAAGGACTTACCAGATGGAGATAATTCATATAGAAGATTAGCAAGATGGGTAAACTCTATTGACCGTGCCGTTCCTGTTGAAGTATTCACGACTAACTATGACTTGCTGTTAGAACAGGCTTTAGAAGAACAAAGTGTACCGTTCTTTGATGGATTCTCTGGTTCAAGATACCCATTCTTTGATATTCATTCTGTTGAGGAAAATGAACTGCCTTCCTATTGGACGAGACTATGGAAACTTCATGGCTCGGTGAATTGGAAGACCATGTCGGGAGGAGTTTGCAGAGTATCTAAAGGTATTCCAGGTTCTCCTGAATTAATATATCCCTCCAAACTGAAATACGATCAGAGTCGCAAAATGCCATTTCTGGCTATGTCAGACAGATTGACTAGCTTCCTTCTAAAACCTCATGCCGTATTATTTGTCTGTGGTTATTCATTTGGTGACGAACATATCAATGACACAATTATAAATGCATTGAAGGTAAACCAGAGTGCAAATGTAGTGGCATTGATGTATGGAAAGATGAAGAAAGATACTACAGGTACATTAGTTGCACCAGAAGCTGTAAAAAGAGCATTAGAACGTCCCAACCTCAGTATTTGGCACGATGAAGAGGCCGTGATTGGTGCTCAACGCCGTGAATGGTCAAAGTTTGTGGATGACAAGAATGAATTTGTAAACTTTAATTTAAAAAAGGTTGATGACCGCGTATCGTTTGGAGACTTCGCCGCTTTCACTTCCTTCCTTTTAGAACTAATAGGAGATCATCCAGATGCAGACAAATAGTAATCCTGCTGTCATAGGATCTGTAAGAAGTATTTCTGGAACAAATGTTTCTGTACAGTTATATCCATCGCTCAACTCAACCATTTCTTATATCTATGGAAATGGTTATAAGGTTGGACAGGTTGGTGGCTTTGTGAAAATACCACAGGGCTTTGTCAATTTGTATGGTACCATTGTACAGATAGGAGCTGATGCAGTACCTGAACCCATGAGGGACGATGCCAATACAGGGTTAAGGTGGATGACTGTACAACTAGTAGGGGAAGGCGCAAAAGGCCAGCCATTTGAAAGAGGAATCTCACAATATCCTATGATAGATGACGAGGTTTATATTGTTACAGAAGATGACCTGGTGAATATATATGGTCGTGAGAATGGTGCTGAGTTTGTACCCGTAGGTACTATTTCTGGTGCGGAGAATATACCAGCGATGGTAGATATCAATAAGTTGGTGACCAGACATAGTTGTATTGTGGGCTCTACAGGAACCGGTAAATCAACTACTGTGGCAGGATTAGTTAACACTCTTATAGATTCCACAGTTTTTCCGTCCTCCAGAATTATTCTTGTTGATATTCATGGTGAGTACGGTGGTACCTTTAAAAGTAGAGCTAATGTTTTTAGAATAACTCCAGAAGATGATACGGATAAAAAACTAGTTGTGCCCTATTGGGCTATGAGCTTTGACGAATTCGTAAGTTTTGCTTTTGGTGATATTCAAGATAATGACAGATTCCCACTTTCGGAACTTATTCTAGCACTTAAAAAGCTGACAATAGAGAAGAACCCTGTTTTATTCTCATATTTAAACAAGGATAATATAACAGTAGATACACCTGTGCCTTTCAGTCTGCAACGTTTGTTCCTTTATTTATACAGGTCGATGTTTGCTACACATACCTGTACGGGAACAGGACAGAAGACGTGTGCTATTGATAGGGATTTTGATGAGAATGAGACGACTGAAGCTTTCGTAACAAACGAAGACGGAAGTAAAATGACTGGATCTATGGAGCCATTTGTACTACCCAGATATAAGGAGCAACAGCAATCAAAAATATTCTTGTCAGCGGCTACCATGAATCTAAGAAGACAGTTGATAGCATTACAGGCAAAAATGGTAGATCCACGTTTTGATTTTGCTTTAAAACCAGAGGGGTTTATTCCAGATGCAGATGGAAATATAACAAATGATATACATTCACTATTGAAACTTTGGATGGGAGAAAAAACTCTCTCAGTTTTTGATGTTTCAGGAGTACCAAGTGGAATTTTACATGATATTATAGGAATTCTTCTGCGTGTCATGTATGACTCTATGTTCTGGTCACGTAATCTTGAACAAGGAGGCAGAAAGCGTCCTTTACTGGTCGTGATGGAGGAGGCTCATAATTATCTTGGAAGTGACAATTATAGTAGAGCGTCCAAAATAGTACGCCGATTGGTAAAGGAAGGACGTAAATATGGTATTAGTGCCATGATTGTAAGTCAACGCCCTTCAGAGATTGATCCAACAATTCTTTCACAATGTGGTACAACGATAGCTTTGCGCCTGACAAACTCTAATGATAGAGGTATAATTGCCAATTCTGTTTCAGATAATCTTTCTAATCTGGTGAATATGCTTCCGATTCTGAAAACTGGTGAATCCATTATTGTTGGTGAGGCAGTGAGAATGCCTATGAGAGCTGTCATTACATTCCCAGATAAAAAGAGTAGACCTGACAGTAATGACCCCATTGTGGCTTCTGACGAAAACGGGAAAGGTGCTTGGAACAATGCTTTGGATATTACTGATGAAGAGTATCAAAACATTGTGAAAGCATGGAGATTACAGCAAGTTAATTTGTAACATTTATAAAATATATGGAAAGACAATATGTATCATCTTCGAACATTGCTTCGATTGGCTACGACCCTGGAAACATGGTTTTAGAGATTGAGTTTTTGAGTGGCTCCGTTTATCAGTATTATGATGTGCCACAAAGTATTTATGATGGATTGATGGCTGCAGATTCGCATGGCAAATTCCTTGCAGCCTATATTAAAAAGGGTGGCTACCGTTACGCTCAAGTATAAAGTATGCGTATAGATCACAAACTCCAGCGCGTCCAAGTGGATAGTTTTGAAATCTCGGATGAGCTTGTTTATCGTTTTTTTGTTTCCCTCCCTGAGAATGAAAGAGAGACAGCTTTATTGCGTGCGATTCGCATTGGTGTACTGGCAACAATGGAAGACAGATTTTCTGCTTTCCTCTCTAAAACAACAGATGACTTGGGGGTACAATTGGAGAACTTAAAACTGCTGTTTGATATGAAACAAGAGGTTTTTCATAAAACAGCTATTAAGGGCGTTGCCGCAGAGAATGATATTTTAGAGTTTCTTGAAGCCTACATTGAGCGTTTTCATCTAGGAGATGTTGTTTCACTATCTGGTACATCGAAAGGTCTGTTGAAGAACAACAAGACTGGCGATATTCTAGCTTATGTAGGTGGCGAGAACAGTGGAAAGAAAGTGGCCATAGAATGTAAGTTTGACAAAAGTATTAAATTGGGGGATGTTGATTCACCAGATATTGCATCTAACAAGTATGATACTGCATGGAGTCAATTGCTAGAGTCAACAGTAAACCGTGGTGCTAATGCGAGCATTATTGTTTTTGATAAAACACTGGCAGATGCTTCTATACAGCGGGTTGTGGATGGGGTTGCATATATTGAAAATATTGGTTTTATTTGCATTATTGATTACGAGGTTTCAGACTATCACAACTTGGCTATTGCTTACAATTTAGCCCGTGGACTGGCATTAAGAAAGGATGGGAAGAACGTAGAGGTTGATTTTGTTAATATGCTAATCCAACGTTTGCTGAAAGACATCCGTGATGTACAGAATATTGAAATGCTGGTGAAAAGCAATCTTAAGAATAATCAACAGATACTGAAGAATATAGAGAAAAGCCTTTTGTCAATAGAATTCAATCAGCAGTACTTAGAAAAATATTTGGAGGATGGGGTTCTCTGTAAAGCAGATTTGTTGGAGTTCTATCAACGAGAAGATATTCGTGCTAAGTACAAGTTAATTTCAAAAGAAATAGAGAATCTTGAAGTATAAAAAAATTTATGACAAGTCAACTATCTGTAATATATGTTTGGACAGAGTAGTAATAATGGACGATGCGACTCTGTGGCGAATGTTACATGGTTATTGTTGGCGTAATATTACTAAAGAAAATGATATATTGTGAAACTTATGAACTATTGTCATTCTTTGATAGTCTAAGATTAGAGGATGATCTTGTAGTGGAAGCTTGTAAGATTAACAGATTAGCTAATCTGTTAAGAGAGGAACATATAAAATGTATTTTCAATGAAGAGGATTTTGAAGTTGCGGCTTATGAATATCCGTCTTTATTAGAAGTTCGAAGTACAGAAATTATAATAAAGAAGCATGTAGAGTCCAAACCTCGCATTGTTTATTACGACTCAAATAAAAATATGATTGAACGTATTAGAACAAAATGGGAAATAGTAACAAAAGAATATTAGATAGTGTACATGGCTATATTCAAGTGTCTGACAACTTAATGAAAAATGTTATTGACACTGTATATTTTCAGCGTTTACGTAGAATAGAGCAGACTTCTACCAGGGCCTTATTCCCTAGTGCTCGACATGATCGTTTCATACACTCTTTAGGTGTATACCACCTTGGCCACCTGATAATTGAAGCACTAAAGAAAACTGAAGAATGTGAATCCTTCCCTTCTAATAAGGAAGTTGTATTCAATAGTTATGAATTGGCTTGCTTATTGCATGATATTGGTCACTCTCCTTTCTCTCACACATTTGAGGAATATTTTGATAATGACAAACACAATCTTTCTCAAATGCTTGAGGACGAAATAGGAAATGACGATTTTCGTGCCGATTCATTCCATTTCTTAAAAAAAGCGGCTCCACATGAAAAGATGAGTGCATGGGTTGTCATTAAAGCTTTTGGTAACTATGTTCAGCAAAACGCAGATTTGGAACTGGTAGTGAGAATGATAATTGGATGCAAATATCAAGATGAAGTTAACAAAAGTTTTGAAAATGCATTTATTGATCTTATCCATGGTGACATCATTGATGCAGATGGCCTTGACTATGTAAAAAGAGATTCATGGGCATCTGGATACAGTACAGCCAGTGTCGATTCAGAGCGACTAATCTCTGCTATACGTGTACATTGTGGAGAGGATGGTAAGTGGCAAGTCTGCTATTCACCAAAAGCTTTGAATGAAATAGAAGCAGTATTGGCTGTAAAAACATATCAGCAGAAGAATGTGATAACGCACCATACAGTAGTATTTGAACAGGCTTTATTGAAAAAAGCAATGGAGTCTGCAGCCATGTATCATTTCGGATATCCAGATACGGAAGATAAGGAAATAAGAAAGAATGCTTTAGAACAACTTTGTGATGTGGATGCATATCTCAGTGAGATAAAATTAGGCAGTAGTAAAGTTCCATTGATTTACCCTGATGATGATGACTTTATTTCTTTAATGAAATATACTCATAATGACAAATATGTCAAGCAATGGTTGAGTCGCAATTACGAATATGTCCCATTATGGAAGTCCACAGCAGAATTCTTTGCACTTTTCCCGATAATGCATAAAATGTTGTATTCTTCTAATTGCTGGTTGTTTAGTGACAAATGCAAAGAGTTTATATGCAAAGAAACGGGAACTAATATATTTGATGTATGGTCGTTAGAGGCAACAGGAACAGACAAAGGTGTTAAGGCTTCAAAGGTGAATTTTCTTATTGACGATAAGGTAATTCCATACACTGATATATATTCGGATGACAAGAACTGTTATGAATTTAAGGCCAAACCATTCAGATACATTTTCATTCATAAATCACTAAAAGATCAAATACCTTCATTGATAGGAAAGTTGAGGAGTCAGGTTGAGTATCATTTATTTGGCTAAATCTAAATTGCATAAAAACACGAAAGGCGATAAATATTTTTTCATATATGCATTTGGCACAAGTTAATATTATTACCGTTGATAAAAGTTAAAAGTGTTAAATTTTCACTCTTTATATCACTCACAGAATCCACATCTTCACTTTTCTACCGTTTAGAGTGTAAATCATTGATATAAAATAACATACAAATACTGGGACTGCACGGGCTTAACCTCAATTACAATTCCTAATTCCGTCACAAGCATTAGAGACGATGCTTTCATGAACTGCTCGGGCTTGACAAATATTAAAATGAAGTCTTCAACGCCGCCTTCCACTAGTTTTTGGGCTTTTTCAGGTTGCTCAAGCCTCACCATCGTTTATGTTCCGAAAGGCGCGAAGGAGGCATACAATGTAGTGCCGTGGAACACTTACGAAATTGTAGAAATGGTAAATACGAGCATCGCCGCCGCCCCGACCGTTGACAGCCAAAAGGCTTCCGCGCCCGTCTACGACCTCAACGGCCGCCGCATCGGCACGGCCGATGCCATGGACGCGCTGCCCAAGGGCGTCTATATCGTGAACGGTAAAAAAGCGATGAAATAATACAGCAAACACATTTTCTTGAGGCTTATGCTTTGCGAAGCGAGCGCAACAGGTATTACCGGTTGCGCTCGCTATTTTAATAGAGCCTCGAGTCTACCAATGTCCGTATGTAGTACGGTAATTGGTTGGTAACGATACACTGTTATTCCGTGGGTCTTAATTTTTAGGCGTATAGGTCAAAGTATTAACGCCGCAAGTATGCCCGTGGTGTAAGGTCGTATTGATAGACGAAATCCCGAAGCCTGTTTGAGGACTTCGGGATTTCGTCTCTTTTTTGGGGCGGGATTTAGAATTTATGGATTACGAGCCCGCTGCGGAGTTTCGGCTCAAACCAGGTGGCCTTGGGCGGCATGATTTTGCCGCTGTCGGCGATGTTCATGATTTGCTCCATGGAAACGGGATAGAGGGCGAGGGCGAGTTTCATCTCGCCGCTGTCGACGCGCTGCTGCAATTCGCCAAGGCCGCGCAGGCCGCCAACGAAGTCGATGCGTTTGTCGCTACGCAGGTCCTTGATGCCCAAGAGTTCGTCGAGGATAAGGCGCGAACTGATGTCTACGTCTAAAACGCCGATGGGGTCGGTGGCATCGAAAGTGCCGGGCTTGGCTTTGAGGCTGTACCACGTGCCTTCGAGATAGAGCGAGAACTCATGCTGCTCCTGCGGGCGATAAGGCTCGGCAGACTTTGCCTCCACGATGAAGTTTTTAGCCAAGGCTTCGAGAAACTCTGCCGCCGTGCGCCCGTTGAGGTCTTTGACGAGGCGGTTGTAGTCGAGAATGGTGAGCTGGTCGGCAGGGAAGCACACGGCCATATAATAATTGTATTCCTCCGCGCCCGTGTTTTGCGGGTTGGCTTTTGCCCGCTCCGCGCCCACGAGGGCAGCGGCTGCGCTGCGGTGGTGCCCGTCGGCAATGTAGAGGCTGTCCATACGGGCAAAGGCTTCGGTGATAATCTGCTGGTCGGCCTTGTCGGCAATCACCCAGAACTGATGGCGGAAGCCGTCGCCGGGCGCCACGAAGTCGTATTCGGGTTGCGCGGCAGTTACCTTATCGGTGAGCGCGGCAAGGGCGGCGTCGGCTTTGTAAGCAAGGAATACCGGCTCGATGTTGGCGCTGGTGCGGCGCACGTGCTTCATGCGGTCTTCTTCTTTGTCGCGGCGCGTGAGTTCGTGCTTCTTGATCACGCCCGAAAGGTAATCGTCCACATTGGCGCACACCACGAAACCGTATTGCGTGCGGTCATTCATCGTCTGGGCGTAGAGATAATAGTTTTCCTCGGCATCTTCCACGAGCCAGCCGTTATCCTGAAATTTCTGGAACTGCTCGGCACCGCTTTCGTAGACGCGCGGGTCGTATTCGTCCGTGCCTTCGGGGAAATTTATCTCGGGCTTAATGATGTGGTAAAGCGACATCGCGTTGTCGCCTGCCTCTTGGCGTGCTTCTTCGGAACTAAGCACGTCGTAGGGACGGCTTTGCACTTGTTCCACGAGTGCTTTTGGCGGACGCACGCCACGGAATGGTTTTATTTTGGGCATGATATTTACTTATTTACCTGATATGTATGATTGCCGTCCTTGAAATAGTCCACGATTTGCTGCGCTGCGGCAAGTCCGGCATTGATATTAGCCTCTGCGGTCTGCGCACCCATTTTCTTGGGCGTGAAGACATAGCGGTCGCCGAGTTTGGCAACGGCTTCGTCGTGTGCTTTGAGTTTGAGGTCGGTCACGTAGCGCAGGTCGGTGCGTTCTTCAAAAGCGCGGATCAATCCTTCCTCGTCGATGATGTCCTGCCGCGCGGTGTTGACGAGAATGCCGTTCTTGCGCATTTTCATCACGAGGTCGTAGCCGATGCTGCCGCGCGTCTGCGGCGTGGAGGGCACGTGGAGGCTCACGATATGGTTGTGGATAAATAAGTCCTCGAGCGTGTCGGTCACGTGGAAGCCTGCGTCGATGATTTTCTGCGGGCGGTTGAGGGGCGAGAAGCTCGACACGTCCATGCCCATGCCGTGGGCGATGCGGGCGAGGTTTTGCGCCACTGCGCCGAATGCCAGCAGTCCGAGTTTCTTGCCCATGAGTTCCGTGCCGCTCGTGCCGTTGAAGCGGTTGCGTATGGTGTAGATGAGCATGCCGATAACGAGTTCGGCCACGGCGTTGGCATTCTGTCCGGGCGTGTTTTCCACAATGATGCCGTGGCGCGTGGCGGCTTCGAGGTCGATATTGTCATAACCTGCGCCGGCGCGTACGATTATTTTAAGTTCGGGCGCTGCCTGCATCACTTCTTCGTCGATGATGTCGGAGCGCACGATGAGCGCGTTAGCGGTCGCCACGGCTTCGAGCAACTGTTTTTTCTCTGTATATTTCTCTAAAAGTTCAAGGTCCACGCTTGCCTCGTCGAGGATGTCCTTGATGCCTTTCACCGCCACGGGGGCGAAAGGTTTCTCTGTGGCAATCAGTACTTTCATGGTTGTTGTTAGATTAAGGTGGGTTCTATAAATTCACTTTGGCAGATTTTGGATTTATTTTCGAGGATAAATTGTAAGTTGAAGAGGGAGCGTAGCGGGCTACGTGACCGATGAGACTTACGATTTAGACCGAAAAGAAAACAAAAGATGACAAAACGTCAACCCAACATTATTGTAAATTTTTACGGTGGGAATTTATAGACCCCACCGTAAGTAAGTTAGGGGCGTTTCTCAAAACGCCCCTACTATTAATGTTTCGCTTCAAATTCCTTCATGCAATTCACGAGTGCCTGCACGCCTTCGATGCTCATGGCGTTGTAGCAGGAGGCGCGGAAACCGCCCACGGAGCGGTGGCCCTTGATGCCCTGCATACCGGCTGCGGCGGCGTATTGCTGGAACTCGGCTTCGAGTTCTTTGTATTCTTCCTTCATCACGAAGCAGATGTTCATCAGCGAGCGGTCTTCTTCCTTTGCCGTGCCGCAGAAGAGTTTGTTGCGGTCGATTTCGCCGTAGAGCAGTTCGGCGCGAGCCTTGGCGCGGCGTTCCATTTCTTCCACGCCGCCTTGCGACTTGATCCATTTCAAATTTTGCAGGGCGCAGTAGATGGGCACAACGGGCGGGGTGTTGAACATCGAGCCTTTATCAACGTGCGTGCGATAGTCGAGCATCGTGGGAATGGGGCGGCTCACCTTGCCGAGCAAGTTCTCTTTGACAATCACGAAGGTAACGCCCGCCATCGAGAGGTTCTTTTGCGCACCGCCGTAAATCAAGCCATATTTGGCCACGTCGAGGGGACGCGAGAAGATGTCGGACGACATGTCGGCCACGAGGGGCACAGGGCTATCGAGGTCGCGGCGGAGTTCTGTGCCGTAAATGGTATTGTTGGTCGTGATGTGGAAATAATCCGCATCGGCGGGGATGTCGTAGTCTTTGGGAATGAAGGTGTAGTTAGCGTCGGCGGAAGATGCCACTTCTACCACTTCGCCGAAGAGCTTAGCCTCTTTGAGGGCTTTCTTGGCCCATACGCCGGTGTTGAGATATGCGGCTTTCTTTTCGAGGAGGTTGAAGGGCACCATGCAGAACTGCGTGCTGGCACCGCCGCCGAGGAAGAGCACGGAATAGCCTTCGGGTATGCCGAGGAGTTCTTTGAAGAGGTCTTGCGCCTCGTCGATGACAGCCTGGAATTCTTTGGTACGGTGGCTGATTTCCATGAGGGAAAGCCCCATGCCCTGAAATTCCACACAGGCGTCAGCCGTTGCTTTCATCACTTCTTGCGGGAGGATTGACGGCCCCGCGCCGAAATTGTACTTTTTCATAGTCGATGTATAAGGTAGGTTATGAGTGAAATTTATCGCTGTATTATAAGAACTTTGCGAATATAGGGAAAAATGCGCTTATCTGCCAAGCAAAGCGGGATTATTTTGAGCGTGATGGAAAAATATAGGGTTACTTTGCCCTCATCGCCCGCTCTTTTCAATCAGCGCGCGGAGTTTCTCGTTGAAATCGGTGGCTGCGGCGAGCTGCTCTATGGTGAGGTGCATGCGATATGTCCAATGCTGGTCGGGATTGGCGGGATCGTTGATTTGCTCCGCTTCGGGCTGCGGGTGGCGCAGGGAGGCGTCCATGGCGAGATAGTCTTGCAGAGCAATGAGAGCCAGCATGGAGGGACTGTCGAGGTGGGCTGCAACGATGCTTTCGCACTCTGCCGCGCCCAAATCGGCGGGAGCTTCGCCTTCGCGGTGCATCGCCTCGTGCCAGTACGCCTGCCGTCCGTCGGCATCGGTCTTCCACCACAGGCGGAGGGGCGGCATGTCGTGCGTGCCGATAGTAGCCACTGAGAGATAGGGATTGGCAGAAAGGTCGGCAAAGCGGCGGCCGTAAGTCTTGGGCATACGCTGTATTTCGAGGCTCAACACGTCGAGTTGCCCCAGCACGTCCTTCACACACTCGGGCACCATGCCGAGATCCTCGGCACAGGGCAGCATCGAGGCGGCATTGCCCGCACCGCTTTCCGCGTAACGGATTATGGCGGGCAGTTTTTTCATCGCCTCCTGTGCCCAGAAAGCATTGTGGCGGTGGTAAAAGAAATGCTCGTGCAAGCGGTCGAACGCCTCGCGGTCTGCCTTCGGGAGCAGGGCGTAGCGGTCGGTCTGCTGCCCGGCTATGCGCGGGTGGTACGTGCCCGGCGTGTCGGGATCTTCGATGAAGAGCACGTCGGCTATGAGGTCGCAGAGCGTGGTGCGCAACCGCTCATCTTGCACACGCTCGCACACGCCGCGTTGCGTCTTCACCTCGTCGGCGAGTTCATACAGCCCATCTTCGTTTTTATGGAAATAATGCTTGAAGCCCCAGCCACCCGCAGCGTCGGAAAGTTCCTCGAGCCGCTCCTCCGTGAGCAGGGGTTGCGTCAGCGCGGCGGGGTTTTGCGTGAAGCCGAAGCCCTTGATTTCTTCCGGCGTAAGGGGCAAAGCGGGACGGAAACGCCCGAGCAGCCCGTAGATATGCCCGTAAGGGATTTCCCAAATACGGAAAAAGCCGAGCACATGGTCAATGCGGTAGGCATCAAAATACAGCCCCGTGTGCGCGAACCGCCTGCGCCACCAGGCGTAGCCGTCTTTCGCCATCTCTTCCCAGTTGTAGGTCGGGAATCCCCAGTTTTGACCGTGACGGGCAAAGGCATCGGGCGGTGCGCCTGCCTGTCCGTCGAAGTGGAAGAGGCGCGTGTCCTCGCGTGCCGGCACGCTGTCGCGATTGATGCCAATGGGAATGTCGCCTTTAAGTATAACGCCGTGTTCCATAGCCGTTTCGTGGGCGCGGCGCATTTGCGTGTGGGCAAGATATTGCACGAAGCGGTGCTTCATTCTGATGCGCTCGGCGGCGCGTTCCTCGCCGCTGCGGAGGTTTTCCTCGGGCCAGAGGCGGAAGTTCGCCGTACGGTATTCATCGCGTTGACGGCAGAAGTCGGCGTAGGGTTCGAGCCAGTGCGCCTGTTCTGCACAAAATTCCTTAAAGCCTTTCTTGCGCATCATGCTGCCGCCAATCTCGTCGAACAGGTCGTCGAGGAAACGGCTCTTGAGCTGCATCACCGCCTCGTAGTTCACCGCCGGCTCTGCGTTGAGCCGCAGGCCGCGCTGCGCGTGTCGGGCATAGGCTTTGGTGTGCTTCCACTCGCGCGCGTCTATATATATAGGATGCAGGGCGAAGACCGAGATGCCGTTGTAAGGATAGGAGTCGCGCCAAGTGCCGCCCGCTGTGGTGTCGTTGATGGGCAGGAGCTGCACGGCCTTCATGCCGGCAGAGGCGGCCCAAAGCACAAACGAGCGCAAGTCGCCAAAGTCGCCGATGCCGAAACTGCCCGCAGAGCGCAGCGAGAATACGGGTATCACCACGCCTGCCCCGCGCCAGGGGGCGAGGGCGATGCGCGGCGCGTCGTCGCTCGCTATGACCGTTGCCCCTGCCTCGGGTTCGAGCGGCAGGAAACGGCGGTTGTCGCCTTCTTCCCAAAGGATAAACTCGGGACGGCGCTCATCGGTCAATACATATTTATATTCAAATCCCGCCGCTGCCGCTTTGAAGTCGAGCGCAAAGGAGTATTCGTAGGTGTCGGTGCGCACGGCGTGGAGCGTGCGTTCGGGGTGCCATTCGCCCAGAGCAGGGATATTGCCGAGCACGCCCCAGCGCATTCCTTCGGGCGGCGGCGTGGCACGGAGGCGCAGCGTGAGCGCAGTGGGGAGGTCTTCATGGGCGCGTTGGCGGTCGAAGTCTGAGAGGCGGTAGATGCAGTCGGTGAAGGCCGAGGTGCGCAGGGCAGCCGACAGGGGGCGCAACGTCCAGGCGTCGGCAAGGTGGAGCGCAGGCTGCTGACCTATGACCACGTGCCTCGCGGCATCTTCTTCGAGACGCACCACGTCGCCGCCGTCGGTGCATACTTCGTAGAAATAACTGAACGCAGTGCCACCCGGCATTTGCAGCGTGGCGTGCCAATGCTCGCCATCGGCCGTCTGCATGGGCGCGTGGGAGGTTTCGCCGTTTAGGTTAAGATGGATGCGGAGATACGTCCCGCCGTCGGTTTTATAGGTGATGCTGAAATGAATATTGGCCATTTTCTTGGCAGATAAGTATGGTTTTCTGCAAAAATACAAGATATTTCTATGTAAAAGGTTTTATCAAGTGATTTTTTTAGTAAAAAGGGAAGAGGGGATGGTAGGAAATTGAAATTTCAACGAATAAAACCCTTCGCAACACTTTTTCAGATTTGCCGCAACGGGAATAAATCGCTAAATTTGCCTTGCAAGCAGGAAGAGCGCGGCGCGGCGCACTTCCTGCTTTTTTCGTGCCCGCAACTATCAGCAAGAACGTAAAAATTTTAAGCAAGCTCGTAAAAATTATCTCCGAGATAGTGAGAATTATCTTATAAGATAGTTTTCACGTTCATATAAGATAGTTGCAACGAACTTACGAAATCGTTTTTCTTTTCCGCCTCAAAATTTTTCGCAAGTCCGTCAGCGTTATATTTTCCTAAACTTTCAAAATTTCCGAGAAATGGGAAGCGTAAAAATTGCAAACGGGAAAATCACTCTCTGCGCAAAGCGTGGAAAGGCGATAACGTTTGTTTGCAATTGGGAAAATGGGCGGAGGGTTTTTGTTTGGCTATGCGTGCCTGGAAGGCGCTTTCCAGGCAGGCTTTATTCACGCCCCTACTCCATTCGGCGCAATAGAAGAAAGAGAAAAAGCAGAAATTCCGCTTTTTCTCACGTGAAAAGGCGGCGTTTTTGTATTTTTGCAAAAACTATTTGAGTGATACTATGAACGACCTGAAACAAATAAAATGGGGATTTATCGGTTGCGGAGAAGTGACCGAGAAGAAAAGCGGACCGGCCTTCAATGCCGTGGAAGGCTCGCAGGTGGTGGCCGTGATGAGCCGCAAGGCCGAGAAAGCGCAGTCGTATGCCGAGCGGCACGGCGTGAAACGCTGGTACACCGACCCGCAAGAACTCGTGAACGACCGCGAGGTGAATGCCGTTTACATCGCCACGCCGCCCTCCACCCACGCCACCTACGCCATTATGGCCATGAAGAGCGGCAAGGCGGTCTACGTGGAAAAGCCCATGGCGTCGAACTACGAGGACTGCTGCCGCATCAACCGCATCGCCGAATCTACGGGCGTGCCTTGTTTCGTGGCATACTATCGCCGCTATCTGCCTTACTTCCAGCGCGTGTTCCAACTCGTGGCGGACGGGGCCGTGGGCAAGGTGGTGAATGTGCAAATCAGGTTTGCCGTGCCGCCGCGCGACCTCGACTACAACCGCACCAACCTGCCTTGGCGCGTGCAGGCCGACATTGCCGGAGGCGGATATTTCTACGACCTCGCGCCGCACCAAATCGACCTCTTGCAGCAAATGTTCGGCCCCATCATAGAGGCCGAAGGCTATACCGCCAACCGGGGCGGCCTGTATGCGGCGGAGGACACGCTGAGCGCGTGCTTCCGTTTTGAAAACGGTTTGCCCGGCTCCGGCTCCTGGTGCTTCGTGGCACACGAGTCGGCGAAAGAAGACCGCATCGAAATCGTAGGCGACAAAGGCTCGCTCACATTCTCTGTGTTCAACTACGACCCCATCCTGCTGCAAAACAGCGATGGGAGGCAAGAGATTGTCGTGGAAAATCCGCCCTACGTGCAACTGCCGCTCATCAAGAACGTGGTGGAGCATCTGCAAAACCGCGCCATCTGCACCTGCGACTGCGTGAGCGCAACGAGCGTGAACTGGGTGGTAGACCGAGTTTTGGGAAAATTTTAGCAGGGAGCAAGCAGATGCTATGGTGGGTTCGTTGTATTTGCCCACGAGTTATTTCTTTTTGCCCACGAATTTCACGAATTTACACTAATCCCTTTCAACGGGTAAAATAGCGACCTGGTCGGTCGCACTAATCTCACGAATTTTCGCGCAAGCGAGCGCAGAGCCGAACTTGTTCGAGCTTTGCCGAGCGCAGCCGAAAATCTCAAAGCAAATTTTCGCGCAAGCGAGCGCAGAGCCGAACTTGTTCGAGCTTTGCCGAGCGCAGCCGAAAATGTCTTATACAATACGTTGAATTAGTGAAAATTCGTGCGACCTATAAGGTCGCCATTATCTAAACGCTTTGTTATTCGTGTAAATTAGTGAAATTCGTGGGCAAAAAAAATTCGGTAAATTCGTTCGTTTGCAACAGATGTTTGGCTGCGGCTCGGCAAAATCCAAGTAAACTTGGCTTCTGCTCTCGCCTTGCACAAACGTTCATATTCATGCACCTTTGGCGGCGGCTCGGCATAGCCCGATCAAACAAGTTTGTCGGTCTCTGCTCTCGCCTTGCACAAACGTTCATATAAATGCAATCATACACAATATTATATATATAAAAATTTCCTTTTGTCCGAAATCAAACGAAATACAACGTGCCTGGAAGGCACTACAAAAGCGCAGCTTTTTGTAACCGGGGACGAAGTCCTCGGTAAAGGCAGCGTATATGGATTTGCCTGGAATGCAATACGCCAGAGCTTCGGGGGATTTTTATGCCTTTGCCTCCTATTCTTCTCCCCCTCGGCCGTGGCGCAGACCGACAGCATCGCCGCGCCTGCCGACACCCTCACGCGCCGCGACGTGCGCAAGGAAAAGATGAAGCACACGGGCAGCCTCCTCAAACGCTTCTTCAAAAATTTCGACGAATACGACACGGATTACATCACGCCCAATTACTACAACTTTACGGCCATGATGCAAAACACGAACTTCGTGCAGCAATACCGCATCGCCGCAAAGGACGCCACGGGTAAAGAACAGAGCATCTCGCTCGCACCCACCCCGTCGTTTAAGGTTGGGCCTTACGTGGGCTGGCGTTGGATTTTCGTGGGCTATACCTTCGATCTCGGTCACCCGAAAAACGCTACGAAATCCACGGAGCTAAGTCTGAGCCTGTATAGCTCGATGCTCGGCGCAGACTTCGTGTATATCCGCAACACGGGCTCCTTCAAGTTACAGCGCGTGCACGGCTTCGACGGCATTGACCACAAGGAATACAAAGGCACGTCGTTCGAAGGCATGCAGACGCACACCTTCTCGCTCAATGCCTACTACGTGCTCAACCACAAGCACTTTTCCTACCCCGCCGCCTACGCGCAAAGCACCGTGCAGCGCAAGAGTTGCGGCTCGTGGATACTCGGTTTCTCCTTCGACAAGCAGAAAGCGCTCTTCGACTACAAGCTGCTGCCCCAAGGGCTGATAAGCAACAACGGCGTGCCCGTGCTGTCGGAAAACATGAAGGTGCATAAGGTGGAATACAGCAACTTCAGCATCAGCGGCGGCTATGCCTACAACTGGGTCTTTGCCCGCAATTTCCTCTTCAACATTTCGGGCACGCCCGCCATCGGATATAAAAAGTTGCATGGCGAAAAGATCGGCACGCACGAAAAGGTGAACACACTCGACAACGTATCTTTCAATTTCCTCGGCCGCAGCGGCATCGTTTGGAACAATACGCACTGGTACGCCGGCGCGTCGTGGGTGGGCCAACTCTTCACCTACCGCAAAAACGATTATATGATGACCAATTTCATCAACCACATCAACATCTACGTCGGCTTTAACTTCAACCGCAAGCGGCAGTACAAAAACGCCAAGTAAGGGGCAGTTGGATTTTTATATATTATCTTCCAAAACATACGGCATAGCCACCGGCTTTTTCCTTGAAACGCATATTTTCTTATAAGAAACCGCACATTTTGCAATAGGGTTGCAGCGGCAACACGGTAATTTTGCAGAAGATTTGCTGCGGCTCGGCAATTTAAGTAAACTTATTGCGCTCGCCTTGCACTATCTTTGAATAAGATAGGCTGCGGCTCGGCAATTTAAGTAAACTTATTGCGCTCGCCTTGCACTATCTTTACAAAAAACTATAACGAAATGCAAGAGATTATCCACCTGATAAACGAAATGTCGCCCTACCTGCTCCTTGGTTTCTTCTTGGCAGGGCTGATGCACGCCTTTATTCCCGGCAATTATTACACGAAACACTTCTCCCGCCCCACGATGGGCAGCGTGGTCAAGGCCGCCCTTTTCGGCGTGCCCCTACCCCTCTGTTCCTGCGGCGTGATACCCACCGCCATGTCGCTTCGCCGCGAAGGCGCGTCGAAGGGTGCGGTAACATCGTTCCTCATCGCCACACCGCAAACGGGTATCGACTCCATCATCGCCACCTTCAGCCTTATGGGACTGCCTTTCGCCCTGCTACGCCCCGTGGCAGCCTTGGCAACGGCCGTGTTCGGCGGCGGCATGACAAATCTGTTTGCCGAAAGTGGCGGGCACGAAGCGGCAGAAGACGACTGCGACGATGATTGCTGCTGCCACGGCGACTGCAAAAAGCATAAAAATTTCCTGCAAAAGATGGGCGAAGCCCTTAACTACGCTTTTGTGGAAATGATGGAGGACATCGGCAAATGGCTCGTTATCGGCATCATCGCTGCCGGCGCAATCACGGTGCTCGTTCCCGATAGCCTCTTCTCCGTGTTCCAAGGCAACACGTGGGCATCTATGTTACTGGTGCTCGCAATCGCCATTCCGATGTATCTCTGTGCCACGGGGTCGATACCTATTGCCGTTGCGCTGATGCTCAAAGGGCTGACGCCCGGCGCGGCATTGGTGTTGCTGATGGCTGGACCGGCGTGCAACATGGCTTCTATACTCGTGGTGCGCAATGTGCTGGGCACGCGCACGCTGCTCGTATATCTGGCATCTATTATCTTGGGTTCAGTGGCCTTCGGCGTATTGATCGATGCCCTGCAATTCGGAGGTGCTGTAAATTTTCTCGGCGATATATCCTCGGCCGCCGACTGCTGCGGCGAGGCGGCAGGCGGTTGGTTCTCGTGGGTATGCACCGCAGTGCTTGCAGCCCTGCTGATAAACGCGCTTGTAATACGCCGCTTCTTCCGTAAAAAACAATGCTGTTGCCACTGTCACGAGGGGAAATAGGACTTGGATATAAAAAAATGCTTAAATTTGCGCATTATATTATATCAAAACCAACTTTATAATGTTTTCCAAGCCTTTCTTCTCGCCGCGCAAGTTTTGCCTACTCATTATATATATATATTGTATGGCCGCCGCGCTGCCCGCCTCGGCGCAGCACCATTACTATGGCGTGAGGCACGCGGCAAAGAAAGACCCTGCCGCAAGCAACATAGCGGGCATTCGCGTGCTAAGCCTACGCTATGCCGACTCACTGGCGCACCTCAAGCAGCAATTTGAGCACTGGCGCTACAACGGTGCCGACACGTTGGCAAACCCTTATTATTTCCCCGTCTTCATTTCCGGCAACTTGCAGTCACTACCTTCGGGCAGAGCGTTCAGCCTTAACCGTAATGGTTCATTTGAAGTGGACAATGCAAGCATTATGGCCCCCGTCGCCAACCGGCTCAACGCCTCTGCGCAACTACTCACAGAAGCATACGTGACCGCGCCGTGGTTGATGCAGACAGACATCGCACCAACGGAGGGCATCGACACGGAAGCCATTGGCAAGAAACTCAAAAACGAGACCGCGCCCAAACTGAAGCTTACCGAGCACATGCAAACGCCTGATGAGGACGACAAGCCTGCGGTTGCCGATGCCGACATCGTGATTAAGAAACCCAACTTCTGGACACTTAAATCCAATGTGTCGCTGCAGTTCACGCAATACCACGTGTCGGAAAACTGGTATAAGGGCGGCGAGAAAAATTACACGATGCTGGCAAACGCTGTGTTCGAGGCAAATTTCGACAACAAGCGCAAACTGCAATTCGACAACAAACTGGAAATGAAACTTGGCTTTCAAACTTCCGAAAGCGACGAGGAACATAAATTCAAAACCACAGCCGACCAAATCCGTCTTACCAACCAGCTCGGACTGAAAGCAATCAAGAACTGGTCGTATACGCTAAGCCTGCAAAGCTGGACGCAGTTTTACCAAGGTTACAAGAAGAACGACACAAAAGTCTACTCTGACTTCATGTCACCCTTCGAGTCGCTGCTCTCACTCGGTATGACTTACAAAGTAAACCTTAAAAGATTTACTGCCAACGCCAGCATCAACCCCATTGCCGTGCATCTCAAATACGTGGACCGCCCTTCCCTGATAACCTCTATGGGACTTGACGAAGGCAAGCATAGCAAATGGGAATACGGTTCCAATATCACCGCTACGTTTAAATGGGACGTGATTAAAAATATATCTTGGGAAGCGCGCATTTATTGGTTTAGCGATTACAAGAACACGCTGATAGAATGGGAAAACACCTTTAACTTCAAAGTCAACCGCTTTTTGTCTGCCAAAGTGTTCCTATATCCGAGATTCGACGATAGCGTGGAGCGCAAAGAACCCGAAGACTCGTTTTTCCAATTCAACGAGATATTCAGCCTCGGCCTGGACTTCAATTTTTAGATTGGGTAACCCCAAAAAACTTTTCCCAAGCTGCGCGGGCTTATCCTCAAATAGTTAAGCCGTTTTCCACATAAGAATAGTCTTTTTTTCTTAAAAAATTATAGCAACTTGCTTATAAGATAATTGAAATAAAGGCCTATCTTTGCAAAAGCAATACCTATTAAAAATGTTAGAGCTGTCAAAACATATTGAATGCCTGCTGCTTAGCAACAACTGCGTCATCGTGCCCCGCCTTGGCGGTTTTGTGGCACAGTACGCGCAAGCAGAGCACTCCGCCGACGAGGACTGCATCTTGCCGCCCCGCCGCACCGTAGGCTTCAATCCGCTTTTGACAATCAACGACGGCTTGCTCGTGCAATCGTATATGCAGACCTACGAGGCTTCCTACCCCGAAACGCTTCGCATGATCAACGAAGCGGTCGACGAGATCAAAGCCGTGCTGCGCAACAAGGGAGAATTTGAGATGCCGGGCATCGGCACCATTCATCTCAATATGGACGGCAGCTACAACTTCATGCCCGAGGCAGCAGGCCTGCTTTCGCCCGAACTTTACGGGTTGGGCACGGTAAAGGCCCTTGCAAAATATCAGCCTAAAAGCATTTCTATGGCCAAGCAAGAGGACACAGCGCCTACTGACACCGAGAGCGAAGAAAACGAAACGGAGAGCAAGCGCAACTACACGTTCAGCATCAACCGCGAAATCGTGAACTACGCAGCAGCAGCCGTTGTGGCGCTCGTGCTCTACTTTGCCTGCCTCGCGCCACTGCCTTCTGCAACCGACAACGTCGCGCCCATGACCGCCTCGTCGCTTGCCGAGCGCATCATGCAGCCTTCTGCGCCCTCGAAAGTCCCTGCCGCCGCAACGCCTGTCAAGCCTGCTGCTGCAGAAGTTGCCGAAACGCCCGCCGCCCCCGAGCAGCCTGCCGCTCAGGCAGAAGAAACCAAGCAGGAGCAACCTTACACGATTGTCCTCGCCAGTGCCGTATCCAAGAAAAACGCGCAAATTTTCGTTGACAATCTCATCGCCAGTGGCGAAGATACGGCAGAAGTCTACGTGAGCGGCAAGATGAGGCGCGTCATTGTCGGCAAGTTTTCCACAGAAAAGGAAGCCTACGAATATATCTCCGCCAAGAGGAAAACCAATGGCAGTTTCTCACAAGCGTGGATATTAAGAATGTAAACTTGCTTGGGTTATGCCCTACCGAAGCCAATGGTGATTGGACAACGTTAGGGGATTGTAAATCATTTTTTCATTAGCAACAAACAGGTCTATAATGATTGACAGAAATAACATAGAGCAGTCTATTGTACCAATAAAGATGGCAAACCTTATTGGATATATAGCCCAAAAGAAAAGGCTCACGTTCACAGATGCTATGTGTTATTTTTACGATAGCTCCATTTCTGAAAAGCTGTATGACGAGAATGCAAAATGGTGGTATCTTGATAATGAAACGCTTTATGAAGAAATAGAGCGCGAACGCAAAAAGCAGCCCACTGCCATATCTGATAAAGAACAGCAATTCATCGTTTTTTGTATAGAATCCTATGCTCGGAGAAATTCGATGACCAGTTTGCAGGCCTACGCATTGTTTAGAAGAAATAGCCTCATTTCTTTTTTGAGAAATAACTTTGAGATACTTCACACACAGGGCGAAGACTATATTCTTGAAGAAATAAAATTGTATCTGAAAAGGAGGAAAAAGGCATGAAACTCTATCACGGTTCGACTGTGGCAGTGCGTACACCGAATGTAACGCGCGGCCGTCGCAACACGGACTTTGGGAAAGGATTTTACACCACCACAAGTTTTGAGCAAGCCGCCCGTTGGGCACGCATCAAGCGCGACCGTATGGAGGCAGACAAGGCTGTGGTCACTGAATATGAGTTTGATGAAAATTTATTGTACTCTCCTCAATATAATGTGATGCATTATAATGGCCCTACCGAGGAATGGCTAAACTTTGTGGTTAGCAACCGCAGAAATTCCTCTTCACATTCTTACGACATGGCGATGGGACCAGTCGCTAATGATAGCCTTTATGCAACTATCACCATGTATGAGAAAGGTGACTTGTCGGCAGAGGCCGCTGTTGTACAGCTACGTACCCACACTCTTTACGATCAACTTTCATTCCACACGAAAGATGCTGCCCGTTTGCTAAGGTTCGTAAGAGCGATAGAAGTGTGAAACCAAGCCTGATATAATAAGAATGAACGCAGAGCGTTATAAATTAGCCTACCACAACGAAACAGCAGCCAAAGTGCTTTGAAGTTATAAACAAGGTGGGACGCAATTCCCGCCTTTTATTTTATCCTCAATATTTTATTCATGAAAAAGATACGTTGCCCCAAATGCGAAGCAGCCATCCAGTTTGACGAAACGCGCTACGAGCCGGGTCGAATTCTCGTGTTCCAATGTCCCGAGTGCAACAAGCGTTTCAAGATGAAACTGCCTGCCGCCAAGCCCGCCGCCGATACGGCCGAGGAGGAAGAAGAAAAGGTGTGGGGACAACTGGTTGTGGTGGAAAATGCCTTTCACTTCCGGCAAGCGCTGCCTCTGACGGAGGGCGACAACGTGATCGGCAGACTCGTGCGCGGCACGTCCGTCACACTGCCCATCAAGACCGTTGACCCGAGCGTAGACACAGCACATTGCGCCGTGCGCGTTACCATCGGCAAAGACGGACAACCGAATTATTTGCTCCGAGACGTAGGTTCGCAAACGGGCACTTTCGTGAAAGACCATCTTTTAGGATTAAAAGAACAAGTAGCCCTATCAGACGGCGATATTATTACCATCGGAGCCACAACATTGATTTTGCAGGCAGAATTAACGCAAGATTAAGCCGCAAAATCTCCCCAAAAAGCAACTTTCTGCGCAGAAAGTTGAGAAAACTCCCAAAAATATAGTATCTTTGCACCCGAAAATCGCAAAATTTGAAGAGATGTGCAGTAACGAGCCTATACAAATTGCCTTTCCGCTGCCTCGCAATTTGGCTTTTCCGCTTCATCGCATGCTGGAAAACCAATTCTTCGAGCACTTGGAGCAAAAGGAAATTCTCGGCGGACGCATCGAATTGAATTTAGATTTGCAGTCCAAAAGTAGCGGCATATATGTCGCCGACATCCAACTTAAAGGTCAAGTTGAGGTGCTATGCGACCGCTGCCTCGAAAGTCTGTCATTGCCGGTAGAGGCTGCCGAGAGCATCAAAATTATCGACGACGGCGCATTTGCCGAATACGCTGACAGCGAAACCGACGATGACCTCGCGATGCACGTTGATGCCAAAACGGGAAAATTAGACCTTGACTGGACCATCTACGAAATAATCGAAACCTCACTGCCCCTGCAGCGCGTTCATCCAGAAGGCGAATGCAACGAAGACATGACGGGCAGATTTATCACCGAAACAGAGTAACGCGCCGCAAGGCACTACTTAATAAGAATTTATCAACATACACAAACAAAACGAATAAAGAACAATGGCACATCCTAAAAGAAGACAGTCAAAGACCAGAACCCTTAAACGTAGAACTCACGACAAGGCTGTAGCACCCACGCTGGCAATTTGCCCCAACTGCGGCGGCTGGCACATCTACCACACTGTATGCCCCACTTGCGGCTACTACCGTGGCAAACTTGCCGTTGTTAAGGAAGAAGTTGCTGAATAAGCACACATTTATTAGGTTGATAGCAACCTAAAATAACCTACGCCGCACGACTTCGTGCGGCGTAAGAATTTTATTAAAGCGGACATTAATATATATGTCCATCTTATCCCACTGAACAATGGAACGCATTAACGCAGTTATAACGGGCGTAGGCGGTTACGTGCCCGAATATGTTCTGAGCAACGACGAACTTTCGCGCATGGTCGAGACCAACGATGAGTGGATTATGACACGCATCGGCATCAAGGAGAGACGCATTCTCAACGAGGAAGGTCTCGGCACGAGTTATATGGCACGCAAAGCCGTGAAGCAGTTGCTCGAAAAGACCGGCACCGACGCGCAGGAAATCGACGCGCTCATTCTCGCCACAACCACGCCCGACTATCATTTCCCCTCAACATCTTCTATAGTCATAGGCCGCCTCGGCATGAAGAACGCTTTTGCCATCGACATGCAGGCCGCCTGCTGCGGTTTCCTCTTTGCAATGGACGTTGCAGCCGGCATGATTCAGAGCGGACGCTATAAGAAAATCGTGGTGTGCGGCGCCGACAAGATGTCGAGCATTGTGGACTACACCGACCGCGCCACCTGTCCCATCTTCGGCGACGGCGCAGCAGCCGTATTGGTAGAGCCTACGTCCGAAGACCTCGGCTGGAAAGACTCTTTCCTGCGCACCGACGGCAAAGGCCTGCCTTTCCTCTGCATGAAAGCGGGCGGTTCCGTATGCAGCCCTTCATATTTCACCATTGACCACCGCATGCACTATCTGCACCAGGAAGGTCGCACCGTGTTCAAGTTTGCCGTCACCAACATGAGCGACGCCAGCGCACTCATCGCCGAGCGCAACGGCCTCGACAAGGACAGCATCGCTTGGGTTGTGCCTCACCAGGCCAATGTACGCATCATCGAAGCCGTGGCCAACCGCCTCGAACTGCCGATGGAGAAAGTAATGCTCAATATCCAGCGCTACGGCAACACTTCCGCCGGCACGCTGCCCCTCGCCCTCTGGGACTACGAAAAGCAACTCAAGAAAGGCGACAACCTTATCCTCACCGCTTTCGGCGCAGGCTTTACTTGGGGCGCTGCCTACCTCAAATGGGGTTACGACGGCAAATAAACTTTTTTCAAAACATAATTCAAGGGAAAGGAAAAGGCACGCCCTTTCCTTTCCCTTTGATGTAATAATAACAATTTAGTAAACAAGTAAACGAGTAGTCGAGTAAACAAGACAAGTTACTAATATCAAATATAGTTTGCAAGAGATTTCTGTCTCGTTTACTCGTTTACTTGTCAACTCGTAACTAAATTCAAATAAGCAACAAGATGCACAAAGCCGGTTTCGTAAACATCGTGGGCAATCCCAACGTCGGCAAGTCCACGCTCATGAACCTCTTTATGGGCGAGCGCATTTCTATCGCCACCTTCAAGGCGCAAACCACGCGCCACCGCATCATGGGCATTCTCAACACCGACGACATGCAGATTGTCTTCTCCGATACGCCCGGTGTCCTTAAGCCCAACTACAAGTTGCAGGAGTCCATGCTCGCTTTCTCCGAGTCGGCCTTGCAAGATGCCGACGTGCTGCTCTACGTCACCGACGTGGTGGAAAAGCCCGACAAGAACGAGGACTTTTTGCAGAAGGTGCGCAAGATGTCCATACCCGTGCTGGTGCTTATCAATAAGATAGACCTCAGCAACCAGCAGGAATTGGAAAAAATCGTCGAGCTGTGGCACGACAACCTGCCCGCAGCCGAGATTATCCCCGTTTGCGCCACCGCTAAGTTCAACGTCGACGCCGTGCTCCGCCGCATCAAGGAACTCCTCCCCGACAGCCCGCCTTACTACGGCAAGGACCAGTGGACGGACAAGCCCGCGCGTTTCTTCGTCACCGAAATCATTCGCGAGAAAATCCTGCTCTATTACGACAAAGAGATACCTTATGCCGTTGAGGTCGTTGTGGAGCAATTCAAGGAAAGCGAAAAGAGCATCCACATCAATGCCGTTATCTACGTTGAGCGCGAAAGCCAGAAGGGTATCATTATCGGACACAACGGCGTTGCTCTGAAAAAGGTTTCTACCGAAGCCCGCAAGACTTTGGAAAAGTTCTTTGACAAAAGCATTTATCTCGAAATCTTTGTAAAAGTAGATAAAGATTGGCGCAACAGCAACAAGCGCCTCGAAGCCTACGGATACAAGGATTTGTAAACATCACACGAACGCACACATTATATATATAATATTGTATGTCGAAATTAGTAGCAATAGTTGGCCGGCCTAACGTCGGCAAATCCACGCTCTTCAACCGTCTCACGGGCACGCGCCAGGCCATCGTCAGCGAAGTGGCCGGCACCACGCGCGACCGCCAATATGGCAAGTGCGAGTGGGGCAACCGCGAGTTCTCCCTCGTCGATACCGGCGGCTGGGTGGTCAATTCCGACGACATCTTTGAAGAAGAAATACGCAAGCAAGTGAGCCTCGCCACCGAAGAGGCCGACCTCATACTTTTCGTCACCGACATCAAGAACGGCGTGACCGACCTCGACGATGCCGTGGCCAGTATCCTGCGCCGCAGCAAGGTGCCCGTTATCCTGTGCAGCAACAAGACCGACAACAACGAGGACCGCTACGAGGCCGCCGAGTTCTACTCCCTCGGTCTTGGAGAGCCGCTCTGTGTCTCTGCCGCCACGGGCAGTGGAACGGGCGATTTGCTCGATGTCATTATCGAGAAGCTCGGTCCTGAAAACGGCGCCGACGAGGCAGAGGAAAACATTCCCCGCTTCTCCGTCGTGGGCAGACCTAATGCCGGAAAGAGCAGCCTGATCAACGCTTTCATCGGCGAGGACAGGCACATCGTCACCGATATTGCCGGCACCACGCGCGACAGTATTCTCACGCGCTACGACAAGTTCGGCTTCGACTTCTTCCTGGTCGACACCGCCGGCATACGCCGCAAGAACAAGGTGACCGAAGACCTCGAGTTCTACTCCGTGATGCGCTCTATACGCGCTATTGAAAATTCCGATGTCTGCATCCTGCTCATCGACGCCACGCGCGGCATCGAAAGCCAGGACCTCAACATCGTGCAAATCATCCAGCGCAACAACAAGAGCCTCGTGGTAGTGGTGAACAAGTGGGACCTCGTTGAGGACAAGTCGAAGGAAGCCATCGCGCATTTCGAGAATGCCATTCGCAGTCGCATGGCACCTTTCACCGATTTCCCCATAATCTTTGCCTCCGCCCTTACCAAACAGCGCATCTTCCGTGTGCTCGAAGTTGCCAAGGAGGTATACATGGCACGCAAGCGCCACGTCAGCACCTCGAAGCTCAACGAAGAAATGCTGCCCTTAATTGAGGCATATCCCCCACCCTCGATGAAAGGCAAGTACATCAAGATTAAATATTGCGCCCAGCTGCCCAACACGCAAATCCCCTCGTTCGTGTTCTACGCCAACTTGCCGCAATACGTCAAAGAGCCCTACAAGCGCTTCCTCGAAAACAAGATTCGTGAGCGGTGGAACTTCCTCGGCACGCCGATCAACATCTTTATTCGTCAGAAATAAAACCTTCCGATGATGCCCAACAAACGCTCACCCTTCTTTGCACTCCTGCTTTCATTCCTGCTGGTCGCCTGTTCGTCGGGCGGCGGCGACGGGTTGCAACCGCCCACGGCAAAGGAGGTTATGGAATATTACGAACTCTACCGCAGCGGCAATTACGCCGAATATGTCAAGGCGATGCAGAGCTGCGACAACAAGCCCGCCGACTTCTGCAAGCAAATGGCAGATGCCTTGAAACAACACGCCGCAAGGATTAAGGAAGAAAAGGGCGGCACGGTCAGCTCCGAGTTCCTGCGTACTGAACTGCACGCCGAGCATTCCGCTGCCGATGCCTACCTTTCCGTGACTTACGGCGACAGCACAAAGGAAGAAATAATCCTGCCCCTCGTATTCTGGCAAGATAAATGGCGATTGAAATAAACCTAAAACTATAAAGTAGAAAGGCACTGCGCGATTTTGCGCAGTGCCTTTCGGTTTTTATTCTGGTCAATGATTATTGCTGAAGGGCTGGTTGGACGATTAATTTCTTTTCAATGGTAATGACATACGAGGCATAGCCCGAGCCTTGCAAGGCATACGAAACTTTGCCCGTGTTGTCGGAGAAATATTCGGTGTAGTTGCCGCCCCAGCCCGTGCTGTTGCCGCTGATGTGGTAAGTGCCTTTGAATTTCAAGGTATATTGTCCCGATTTGCTGACAACAATCGTGTCCGTGGGATTATGCGGGTCGTTGTCATAAATAGCCATGGAGGAATAAGTATACGTGGGCGATTCGACGCTCGACGTTTCCCAAGAATAGTCGGCGCGGTAAAGAAGTTTTCCCAGCGATGACTGCACCACGGTGGCAACGATTTTGTCTCCGACATGCAGATCCGTGCTGCCCGTCCCGGCTACATGGAAAGTGACGCCGCTGATGGTGGGCGGCATCGACTGGTATTTCTCATCGTTCATGTGCTCCTTGCAGGCCGTGAAGAGCAACGCCGAGGCGGCAAGGGCGAAAACTGTCAGTTTGGTCTTGTGTGTCATCTTTGTATTCTTTCAAGTTAAATTACTATTGCAAATCCCCGATGCCCTGCCTGATTATTTCCGGTTCATTGCCGGTGCAGTCCACAATAGTTGAGTTGGCGTAAACGCCTTCGCCGCCGTCGAGCAGCAAATCCACGTCGTTGCCCAAAGTTTCTTCAATCAGGTCGGGATTTGTCTGGTAAGCCGTTTCCTCTTCTTCGCCCTCGGGCATCGGCAATGAGCAGGTCATGAGGGGCGCGCCGAGGCGGCGCACGATTTCCGCCACAATAGGGCTGTCGGGCATACGGATACCTACCTCTTTGCCCTTGCAGGCGCGGAATATCTTGGGCAAAGTGTTCTTGCCGGGCAGGATAAAGGTGAACGGGCCGGGGAGATTGCGGCGAATGGTCTTATAAATATTGTTTTCGATGCGGGCATATTCGCTGATTGCGCTCATATCGTAGCACACGATGGAGAGCGGGTGGGTGGCGATGTCGATATTCCTGATTTTGCACACGCGCTCCACGGCACGCTCCTTCATCGCGTTGCACCCGAGGGCGTAAGTCGTGTCGGTGGGGTAAATGATCACGCCGCCGTCGGAGAGGGTTTGCACGATGCGCTCGATAGTGGCTTCGGGCGTGTTTTTGGAAAAGACTTTCAGTTTCATCGCATCGGTTTTTAGCAGTTTCTAAAACTGTTTGAGCACGGTGTAGAGGCGTTGCACGGGCAGGCCCATCACGTTGAAGTAACTGCCGCGCAGTTCCTCCACTGCCACGAGGCCAAACCACTCTTGAATGCCGTAGGCACCTGCTTTGTCAAAGGGCAGATAGTTATCAACGTAATAATCTATCTCTTCCTCCGTGACATTTGCAAACTTAACGTGGCTAGTCACGGCGAAACTCTCGCGCTTCACTTGCGTGAGCACCGTCACGCCGGTGATGACCTGATGCACGCGGCCGCTGAGCTGGCGAAGGATTGTCTTGGCATTTTCCGCGCCGTAGGGCTTACCCATCACCACGCCGTCGAGGCAAACTATTGTGTCGGCGGTGATGAGCAGTTCATTCGACGACATCGAACTTTTGTAGGCTTCCGCCTTTTTGCGTGCTATATAAAGGGCGATTTCTTCGCCGCGCAGGTTTTCGGGGAAACTTTCGTCTACGCCGAAGAGCGTGCGTACTTTGAAGGGCAAGCCGAGCCGTTGCAACAACTCTTTGCGTCGCGGCGAGTTGCTGGCAAGGATTATATCGTAGTTTTTGAGATTGTCGAGCATAATGTTGTGAAAAAAGTAAGTGGCTATATAGTAATAGATTCTGTAAAGATTAAAGGGACTATGGATTATGGTAAAAATCGACCTTACCAGCCGAAAGCAGTTTCGTCGGACATCCAAAGGCCTTGCGCCCGCAACACCTGTTCCACTACGTCGCGCACGCAGCCGCAGCCTCCGGCGGCATGGCTCACGTAGAGCGAGATGCCTTTAATTTCGTCGGCAGCATCAGCGGGGCAGCACGGACAGCCGCAGCGGCGCATCACCTCATAGTCGGGAATATCATCGCCCATGTACAGCACCTCTTCGGGCTGCAAGTCGCTCTCTTCGAGCCATTGGTCAAAACATTGGATTTTCACGCCGGCACCCATAAAGATATTCATCACGCCCAGTGCCAGATAGCGCGTGCGCACCGCCTCGCTGCGCCCTCCTGTGATAATGGCGATGTTAAGTCCCTGCTTCACGGCGAGTTGCAGCGCGTAGCCGTCTTTGATATTGGCGGTGCGGCGCGGTTGCCCGCCGTCTTCGTCGAGCAGCACGAAGTTTGTGCTCAGCACGCCGTCTACATCGAAGGCAAGGCCTTTGATCTTGGTCAAATCGTAGTTTATCATAGATTGAGGTAAGGGTTAAGAGATTATTTTGCAGAATACTCTTTTATGCTTTGGCTTAAAAGGCGATAGATTTCCGCCATTCGCGGTTCGTCTTCCAGCAAGTCGAGATGCGATTGCATCACATTCTCGTCCCAACGCACCGCCGGACCGGTCTGAGCCGCGCGGGGCGAAAGCGTGTGCGCCTTTGCCGCCGTTTCATCTACGAGCGGGAGGAGATAGGAAAAGTCGAGTCCGGCTTTTTCCATAACCTTCTCGCCAAGGGCATAGCAGTGATTTACGAAGTTGCAGGCGAACACGGCGGCGAGGTGCAGGCGGCGGCGGTTTTCGCTGTCCATCTCGCGCACAGTGTCCGAAAGCGTTTCTGCCACCTCCCTGACCGAGGCGAGCGTTTCGGCATCGGTCGCCTCAATGAAGAGCGGCACGCTGCGGAAGTCAATCTCGCGCTGCTTCGAGAGCGTCTGCAGGGGATAAATCACCGCCTGCCGCTTTGCGCCGCCGCCGAAAATGCTGACGGGAATGCAGCCTGCCGTATGAATATAGGTGGGCGTTTTGCCGAACCGCTTTACGATTTCCGAAGCGAGCGAGGGAAGCGCACTGTCCTTTACTGAAAACAGGAAGGCATCTGCCTCAGGCACGTCACCAATACTGTCCGTCGCCGGGCAATGCAGGGCGGCCGCCAGTTGTTCGGCGTTCGCCAAAGTGTGACTAAACACACCATTTATTATATAGCCTTGCCTTTGCAATGCCTTGCCGATGTGCGTGACCACATTGCCCGAACCGATAATTGTAAAGGTTTTTAGCGACATTTTTCCCTTTTTTGAAAAGCAAAAATAGCAATTTCTTATAAGGAAATCAAATTTCTTATTCGATTATCGTTACAAAATCGCTCATCTCCTTGCGTTGCTTGTCGCGCGGAGCGTCGTCGGGGTAACCCACAGGCACGAGTACAACGGGGTGAAGGTTATCGGCCAAACTCAATGCCTGGCGGCATTTTTCAACCTCAAAGTTGCACACCCAGCACGTGCCCAGGCCGCGCTCTGCCGCGGCGAGGCAAAGATGCTCCACAGCGATAGCCACGTCGATGTCGCCATGCGGCTTGCCGTCGGCGCCTCGCTTCCATTCCTCGTCGGCATTGCGGCACGCCACGATGCAGGCGGGCGCGGTTTTGAACCAATCGCGGTTGTAACATTCGGCCAGTGCGGTGAGTTTTTCTTTATTAGTTATTATAAAGAAATGCCAAGGCTGGAAATTCACAGCGGAGGGCGCCATGCGGACGCACTCGAACATATATTGCAAGTCCTCAGTTTCAGGAATTTGCGGCTTGTAGGCACGCACGCTGCGGCGCGTGCGGCAGAGGTCGAGGAAGGAATTGGCCATAGTATTTTTATATATAAGGGTTTTAATCCACAATTTTCTTTTTGCCCACGAATTTTCACGAATTCAACGTATTCGTGAGATTAGTGCGACCGACCAGGTCGCCATTTTACCCATTGCAAGAGATTACTGTACATTCGTGAAATTCGTGGGCAAATAAAACGAACAATCAGGTTGTTGAAAGGTTTACAGCACCGCGCCGCCCTGGCGAATGGCATCGCGGGTGGTGCGCAGGGGCTTGGGGGTGGTTTCAAACGATACCTTTTCTGTCGCGGCTTTCGCCTTTACCGTAACGTACTTGCGCGGCACGCCGAAAAAGTCGTCGAAGGGCGTTTGCGCCTGCTGGTACACTCTGTACGCGCCCTCTATTTTAAGCGGCGGCACGACGTAAGTGCCTGTTTCGGAGGGGCAAACCACGTATTGCGCGCATACTATGGAATAGAGCACGCGCCCGTCGCGGCGCACGCGCCGCTGGGTGTTTTCCACGCGGAAACGCAAGGGGCGCACGGTGGCATTCTTTACTTTCAGTTCCGGCGCGTTGCCCACTTGGTCGAACGGCTGGGAGGCATAAAGCACAACGCTCACGAGCAGGCTGTCGCCCTTGTGGATCTCGCTTTTCTCCAACACCGTTTCTGCCATAAACACTTCCGCCGGTTTCTTGTCGGCGAAAGCAGACAGGGAGAGCAGGGAAAGCGCGAGGAGCAGGTATTTGAGGAAATTCATTAAGCTGTATAATTTTTGTCCCAACAAGTGCACAAATTTTAGATCAGTATCAATTCGTAAGATTGAGGATATACCCGTTGGTTGAATTAGGTGTTAAGTGCCTGGAAGGCAGTTGCCTTCCAGGCAGATGATACTTTAATCATGTCTGTTCCTAATTCAGACAACGTAGATATAATATAATATTATCGGTTGTTATATCGCGCCGCCTTATTCTTCTTTCAAATCGTCCAGCCACGCTGCTGCCGATGCGTCAGACGGCATGCGCCAGTCGCCGCGCGGACTAAGCGAGCACGTGCCCACTTTCGGTCCGTCGGGCAAGCAGGAGCGTTTGAACTGTTGCGCGAAGAAACGGCGGTAAAACACAGTGAGCCAATGGCGTATCACTTCTTCGTCGAAACGCGAACCGTTGCCCGTTCCATCGAAAGCGCGGAGCGCAAGCGCCAACACCTTTTTCGGTCGGAAGCCGAAGCGCAGTGTGTTGTAGAGGAAAAAGTCGTGCAACTCGTAAGGCCCTACCAAGTCTTCGGTGACCTGCTTGATGTTGCCGTTTTCGTCGGCAGGAATGAGTTCGGGACTAATAGGCGTGTCCACGATATCGAGCAAGGTTTCGCGCGACGCTTCGTCGGCGAGGTTTTCCGCAACCCATTTCACGAGATGCTTGACCAGCGTTTTCGGAATCGAGGCGTTCACGCCATACATACTCATGTGGTCGCCGTTGTAAGTGGCCCAGCCGAGCGCGAGCTCGCTAAGGTCGCCCGTACCCACCACAAAGCCGTTCATCTGCCCGGCGGCGTCCATAAGGATTTGGGTGCGCTCGCGTGCCTGCGAGTTTTCGTAGGTAAGGTCGTGCTTTTCGGGATCGTGACCAAGGTCCTTGAAATGCTGCGTCACGGCATCGGCGATACTGATTTCGCGAATGGTGATGCCGAGGCTCTTCATCAGGTTGATGGCATTGATGTAGGTGCGGTCGGTCGTGCCGAAGCCGGGCATCGTGATGCCCACAATGCCGCGCCGCGAGCGGTCGAGGCGGTCGAAAGCGTGGACGCAGACAAGCAGGGCGAGCGTAGAGTCAAGTCCGCCGCTGATACCTAAGACAACCGTCTGTGCACCAGTATGTTCAATGCGTTTAGCCAAAGCTTCGCTCTGAATACAGAGAATTTCCTCGCAACGCTCGTTGAGCGCCTTGCCTTCCGGCACGAAGGGGTGCGCGTTGATGGGGCGCGTGAGCGTGAACCGCTCGGCAGGTTGCGTAACGGGCTCGAGTTCCACGTGCTGCGCGGGGGTCTGCTGCATGACATTGCGCGAGGCGGCGAAGGTGGTGTTCACGCGCCGCTCTATGCGCAGGCGTTCCACGTCGATTTCGCTCACCACCAACTGCTCTTCCATCGCGAAGCGCCTGCCCTCAGCCAATGTGTGCCCGTTTTCGCAGATGTAGGCGCGGCCGCTGAACACGAGGTCCTGCGTACTTTCGCCGTAGCCGCTGCTGGCGTACACGTAGCCCGCAATGAGGCGTGCGCTCTGCTGCGAGACGAGGCTGTGGAGGTAGGCAGCCTTGCCGATGAGCTCGTTGCTCGCGCTGAGGTTGAAGATAATATCCGCACCTTGCAGCGCCAGGCCGCAGCTGGGCGGCACAGGCGCCCATAGGTCCTCGCAAATTTCGATGCCAAAGGTGATGCGGTCGGTGTCGAAGAGCAGTTGGCTCGTCATCGGCACGCTTTGGCCGCAAAAGCGTATGTTGGCGGGCGTTAGGAGCTGCGCGGCGGAGGTGAACCACCGCTGTTCGTAAAACTCCTTATAGTTAGGCAAATACGTTTTCGGCACAAGTCCGAAGAGTTTGCCGCGCTGGATTACGGCTGCACAGTTGAAGAGCATACCGCAGTGGGCAATCGGCACGCCAACGATAATGACAATGTCGAGGTTGTGGCTGAATTCGAGCAATTTGAGCAATGACGTCTCTGCTTCTTCCAGCAACAGTTGTTGCGAAAAGAGGTCTTGGCAGGTGTAGGCCGTGAGCGAGAGTTCAGGAAAGCAGATAATTTCCACGCCGAGCCCCTCTGCCTGTGCCACAAGGCTTTCGATGCGTTCCGTGTTGTAGGCGCAGTCGGCCACGCGTACCGACGGAATGGCGGCTGCCACTTTGATAAATCCGTTCTTCATTGTAGGATTGTTTTGAAAAATATTGATTGACCGGCGCAGGCGGCGCACACTATATATTATATGTATGCCGGCTTCGCGCCTATCATATTGCAAAATTACGAAATACCCGCCTTTTCCTATATGAAAAGCGGAAATTTCTTTTGATGACGGTGAAATTTGGTCGTTTCAAAGAATAAAACTCTTCGCAACACTTTTTGAGATTTGGCTAAACGGAGATAAATGATTAAATTTGCCTTGCAAGCAGGAAGATCGCGGCACGGCGCACTTCCTGCTTTTTTCGTGCCTGCAATTATAAGCAAGGAAATAAAAATTTTAAGCAAGCTCGTAAAAATTATCTCCGAGCTCGTGAAAATTATCTTATAAGATAGTTTTTACGCTCATATAGGATAGTTAAAACGAACCTACGAAAGCGCAAAAATTTTCTGCCTCAAAATTTTTCGCAAGTCCGAGAACGTTATATTTTCCTAAACTTTCAAAATTTCCGAGAAAAGTGAAGCGTAAAAATTGTAAACGGGAAAATCACGCTCTGCGCAGAGAGTGGAAAGGCGATAACGTTTGTTTGCAATTTGGGGAACGGGGTAAAAGATACAAAAACAGTCAAAACAGCTTGTCTGTTTGGGCTTTCGCTTGCCTGAATAGATTAAGTCCCAGCCTAAAAGTCTGCCGACTTTTGTCTGTGCTTAATCTATTCAGGCTGCGGTCGGTTCCCGACCGCCCCACACAGGACAAGCAAAAAACAGAAAAAAGTAAAGCATCTCTTCTTTACTAATTATGAGAAAAAGTAAACGTCCACTTTTTCCTGTTTTTTGCTTGCAGCGTTTGAAGCGGGCGGGAACCGACCGCAGCCGCAGGGATTTAGGCCGAGTGAAAGCCGAGAGGCTTTCTAACTCGGCGTTAAGACCGGCGGCGTGCCCTTGGGCTTCAAACGAAGCAAGCGGTTTTTATAGTTTTTGTCAAATTCAATTACAAATTCCAGCAAGAAGTTTCTTTTGAAAAACACGAAAAAACGAGGCACGCGCAATATTTGCTTATAAGAAAAGCAGAAAATACGGGAGAAATTGCGTAATTTTGCTAACTGATAGGCCCGTGCGCAGGACGCACCCTTTATAACGCCTATCCACACACAATAAAAATATGGCAGGCTTCGACCTTCAAAATATTAAGCAAAAATACAGCGTCATAGGCAACTGCGAGGCGCTCAACCGCGCCCTGGAAATAGCCATGAAGATTGCCCCCGTGGACCTCACCGTGCTGATTACGGGCGAGAACGGCGCGGGCAAAGAGGTGTTCCCGCGCATCATTCACGACAACAGCCTGCGCAAGCACAAGCGCTACCTTGCCGTGAACTGCGGCGCCATTCCCGAAGGCACCATCGACTCGGAACTTTTCGGACACGAGAAGGGCGCGTTCACGGGAGCCGTGGAGCAGCGCGAGGGCTACTTTGCCGCCGCAAACGGAGGCACGCTCTTCCTCGACGAAGTGGGAGAACTGCCGCTCGCCACGCAAGCAAGGCTGCTGCGCGTGCTCGAAACGGGCGAATATATCCGCGTGGGCTCGAGCGAGGTACGCAAAACCGATGTGCGTATTGTGGCGGCTACCAACGTGAACCTGGAACAGGCCATCCACGACGGCAAGTTTCGCGAGGACCTTTATTATCGCCTCAACACGATTGCCATACACGTGCCGCCCCTCCGCGAGCGCGGCCGCGACAGCGTGATGCTGTTCAAAAAGTTTGCGCTCGACATGAGCGAGAAATACCGCATGCCTGCCGTACGCCTCACGCCGCAGGCCGAGGAATGGCTCTCCGACTATGCCTGGCCCGGCAACGTGCGCCAGCTCAAGAACCTCGCCGAAAGCCTCTCAGTAACGGCCGACACGCGCGAGATAACCCCGGAAATCCTGCAAACGTATCTGCCGAAAAATTCGGCTCACTCGCTGCCCGCTATCGTGGGACGCGAAGAGGCGGACGGCGGTTTCAAAAACGAGCGCGAAATCCTCTATCAAATTCTCTTCGACCTACGCCGCGACGTGAGCGAACTAAAAAAAATAGTGCACGGGCAAAATGCCGTGGCACACCATTCCGTCGACGGCGGAGAACATGCAGCTGAGCACGGCAACGTGACTTTCCTCAACCGCAACGGTCGCAAACCGCAAATAACGCCCGCAAAGGACGAACTGCCTATCTGGGAGGCGGAGGAAGTGACGGAAGTGCTTAACGAACCCGCACAGGAAAGCCCCGTGGCCGCCACTACCACCACCGCTGCCCCGCCCTCGCTCGAACAACTTGAGCGCGACCTCATACGGCAGGCATTGCGCTCCTGCCACGGCCGCAGGAAAGCGGCAGCCGAACAGCTCGGCATCTCCGAACGCACGCTTTACAGAAAAATTAAAGAGTATGGGCTGGAAGACGAAGCATAACTACGATTTCATTCTACGGAGTACGCCAGGCGCGAGAAGCGGGATAGTTTGTCTGTTCCTCATTCCCAGCCTCTGTCTCTCCTTGCTTACGGCCTGCACCATCAGCTATAAGTTTACGGGCACGAGCATCAACTACGACCTCATCAAGACCATTCAGATTGATAAGGTGGTGAACCGCGCACCTTACGGCTGGGCACCGATGGAAGCCATGTTCAACAACAAGTTGCAGGACATGTTTGCCAACCAAACGCGCCTGAAACTCGTGAAGCGCGGCGGCGACCTCCACATTGCGGGTGAGATAACGGGCTACGACCAGTTCAATAAGTCGATCTCTGCAGACGGCTATTCCGCCCAAGTGCAACTGCGCATGACGGTCAATATCCGCTACGACAACAACAAGACCAACGAGCACTGGGAACGGCAGTTCCAAGCCACCACGCAATATAATTCCACGCAACAGCTAACGAGCGTGCAAGAAGAACTGGTGACGGAAATGGTGAAAGACCTCGCCGACCAGATTTTCAACGCCACCGTGGCGAATTGGTAGTAATAATGGAATAAGCGGTTAAAAACCGAAGTCACCACTTGCCTCAAAGAAAACGCCAAACATAATTGTGGCGGGCTGTAAGCCCAAATGCCGCCCATAGCCCAGGGCAACGCCCTGGGGAAACGTATGCAGCGAACATTACATTCGGCATTTTTGTGCCGACGGCGCAAAAATGCCACGCGCCGAAAGCGCGTAACCCCAACGGCACACGGGGCGTTGCCCCTCATAAAGGAGGCTGCTCTTACAGAGCGCGACACTTTAATCAATGCGCTACCATTACCCGGGGCGTTGCCCCGGGCTGTGTGCAACAACTGGCCTTTCAGGCCGCCCCAAGCGCAAGATTTCAAATACCCTCACGCCCGCATTATACACAATATTAATATAGATGCAACTTTCATTGACTGAACTCATAGAGCACCCGGAACGCCTCGGCAAAGAGACGCTCTACCCGCTACGCGAGCTGGTGGCCAAATATCCGTGCTTCCACTCCGCAAGGCTGCTCTTCCTGCAAAACCTCTTCTTGCTGCACGACCCGTCGTTCGGCGAGGAACTGCGCCGGGCCGCCGTATGCCTGCCCGACCGCAAGGTGCTGTTCAGTCTCATCGAAGCCGACAACTATAAACTCAAGCCCAACGCCGCGAAAAAGCCGCTCAGCACGCCGCAACAGCAACCCGCAGGCGACCGCACGACAGTGCTTATCGACGATTTCCTGCGCACGTCCGACGAGCCGCTCATGCCGCAGCACAGGCTCACGCCCGCCGAGGCGGCGGTGGATTACACGGCTTTCCTGCTGCAAATGGACGACATCGTGCCCAATCCGTCGCAACAAACGGACACGAAGCCCGAGCAAAGCCGGACGGGCAGCATTATCGACAACTTTATACAGAACACGTCCGACGGCATACAGCTGCAAGAAGAAGTGGAGTACGTGCCCGAAACCGACAGCGGCGGCGAAGACACGGCCGGCGGCGGCGAAGAAGCGTATTTCACCATGACGCTGGCAAAAATCTACATCAAACAGGGCCGATATGAGAAGGCACTTGAAATTATACGTAAGGTAAACTTGAATAATCCAAAAAAAAATAGTTACTTTGCAGACCAAATCCGATTTTTGCAGAAACTAATCGTCAATAGCAAGCATCAAAACAAAACTTTATAACACACATTTTACAAAGAATCACTGATTATGTATTCCGTATTAGTTATCTTGGCTGTCATCACGGCCGTATTGCTCACACTCCTCGTGCTTATCCAAGAATCCAAGGGCGGCGGACTTGCCTCCAACTTTGCTTCTTCCAACCAGATAATGGGCGTTCGCAAGACGACCGACGTTGTTGAAAAGGCCACCTGGACGCTCGCAGCCTGCCTCGTGGTGTTCAGCGTTGCCAGCATCTTCTTCGCTCCCACAGGCAAGGACAACACCAACGTAGTAACCTCAGCGAAACCCGCCGCCACGGCTCCCGCAGCCCCGCAGGCACCTGCCGCACCCGCAGCACCCGCTGCTCCCCAAGCACCCGCAGCAAACAACTAACAGATAAGTTTTCAATTAAACGAGTAAACAAACTCTCATTTGTTTACTCGTTTAATTTTTTCATAACAACGCGCCGCCCCACTTGCAAACCAAGCGGGGCGGCGCGTTATATCGTGAGATTATTTCTTAGAAAGTTCTTCCCAAAACTGGTCAAGGTCCTCGCCAAGTCCTTCCATTAAGTCGCCGCTTATCATAATCGTTTCGTCGTCAACGAGATAGAGGTCGGCGAGCGTTTCCTTGTCTTCGCCAATCAGCACGAGGGAGAAAGGTTTGAGCAAAGGCAGGGCGTGGAGTTCCTCGTCCATGCGACTGAGGATTTTGCGCAGGAGCGGCTGTATGTCGTCGTAGAACGTCTCGTCGGCATTGCCTATCCATTCCTCTACGACGCAGCGCGTGAGTTCCGTGTCGTCGTCATCGAAAATCATAAGCTCGCCGCTCTCCTGCCGCACCTGTATGTAAAGGTCGGTCAAGGGGTAACTGTCAGCGTCTGACGGAAATTTTGATGCTGCCTTGCGCAGCGCGCGCTCAATGCGGCTGATGGTTTGTTCCGAACTGTTCATTGTGGGGATAATCATTATACGCAGACAAATTTACAACTTTTTGTAAATACATATCATGCCGCAAATCGCTTTTTTGTACCTTTGTGCAAACATTTCATATAAGGAAATGCCAGTTTTGGCTTTTCCGCATCATTTTTCCGGTAACGCCCACGTTTATTTTATGAACAAGATTGTCACGCTATCGCTTTCCATGCTTTGCTGTTTCGGCACATCGTGCCGCCTCGAAGCGCAAAGCCTTTTGCCCAAACCGCAGAACGCCGCTTTCCAAAAAGGCACTTTTAGCACCGCTAAGCCATTCGCCGTAAATAACGAGGCAGGCGATATGGCGCGAAACCTTTACACCGCGCCCCTGATAGAGAAAAAATCAGCAGATGGCAAGGGACGCGCCGTCGTGTTCCGCAAAAGCGATGCGGCAAAGGGGCGCGAGGCTTACAAGATACGTGTTACAACCGACAGTCTTATAATCGAGGCTGCCGCAGCAGAGGGCTTCTTACGCGCCGGCCAGACGCTGGGGCAATTGGCCGCTACGGCATCTAAATCATCTGCCGCCCCCTCCTACCCTTGCTGCACGATAACGGACGCGGCCGCCTTTGAGTGGCGCGGCATGATGCTCGACGTTTCGCGCCACTTCTTCCCCATAGATTTTTTGAAGAAGCAAATCGACGTGATGGCGCGCTACAAACTCAACCGCCTGCACCTGCACCTCACGGATGCCGCCGGCTGGCGCATGGAAATCAAGCGTTATCCGCGCCTCACGAGGCTCGGGGCGTGGCGCACCGATGCTTCTTGGAAAAAGTGGTGGAACGGCGACCGAGGCTACGTGGAAGAAGGCCAGCCTGGCGCAAACGGCGGCTATTACACGCAAGACCAACTGCGCGAACTCGTGGATTATGCCGCCGAGCGCGGCGTGACGATTGTGCCTGAAATTGAAATGCCGGCACACTCCGAAGAAACCCTCACCGCCTACCCCGAATATTCCTGCACACACGAACCTTACAAGCAGGCTGACTTTTGCCCAGGCAACGCCGGCGTATATGATTTCCTCGAAAACGTGCTTCTGGAAGTGATGGACGTTTTCCCCTCCAAGGATATCCACGTAGGCGGCGACGAGGCGGGAAAAGCGTCTTGGGGCAACTGTCCGCTGTGTCAGCGAAAGATGCGTGAGGAGGGTTTGAAAGATGTTAATCAGTTGCAAGCCAGCCTTATCCGCCATTTCGAGCAATTTCTCGAAGAGCACGGCCGTCATCTCATCGGCTGGGACGAGATTATCGATGACAATCTGCAAAAGAACACGAACGTCATGGTGTGGCGCAACGTGGACGAAAGTAAAAAGTCCATCGCCGCAGGCAACCGCGTAATCCTTTCCCCGGGCAAGTTTTGCTATCTCGACAGTTACCAGGACGCGCCCCCGACTCAGCCCGAAGCCATCGGCGGATATTTGCCTTTGGAACAGGTGTACGCCTTCAATCCCCTCGAATATTTCAACGCCGATGAACTGAAAAGCGTGCGGGGCGTGCAGGGAAATCTCTGGACAGAATATGTGCCGACGGCGGAACACGCTGAGTATATGCTTTATCCGCGCGTGCTGGCCATTGCTGAAATAGGATGGAACGGCACGAAAGCGAAGGACTTTGCCGACTTCCGCCGCCGTGCGCTCAATGAGAGCGAGTTGTTGCGCGGCAAGGGCGTGAACGCCTTCGACTTGAAAGGTGAAATCGGCGAGCGTCCCGAGCGCAGCCGCGCCGTGAAGCACAACGCGCTGCAAGCCAAGGTGACCTACAACGCGCCCTACGGAAAGCCTTATCCCGCAGCCGGAGAAACTGCCCTCACCGACGGTCTTCAAGGTGGCTGGACCTATGGCGACGGACGCTGGCAAGGCTTTATCGGCAAAGAAGGCTTGGACGTGACCATCGACCTCGGCAAGGCGCGTACCGTGTCATCGGTGGCAGCGACGTTCATGCAGGTGTGCGGCGCGGAAATCTACTTCCCCGCGTCGTTCTCCGTTGCGGTCTCGGCCGACGGCAAAGCATTCAAGGAAATATATCTTTCAGAAAATACAGTTGAGAAGACCGACAAGCCGGGCTTCCGCACCGAGCAGTTCAAAGGGCGCGGGGCAAAGGCGCGCTTCGTACGCGTCAAGGCGTTGCCCGGTGCGTTTGGCGGTTGGCTCTTCACGGATGAAATCATTGTGAAATGAGGTTTTTGAGAACGGCGAAGTACATATACATATATATAATAATGTGTCTGCCATTTGCCGCTGCGGCGCAAACGGCAGAGGAAGCGGAGACGGCGATAGGCGGTTTCTTTCAGTCGTATGCCGTTGCGGGCTACGCGCCGCACGGCAACATGAAAGCCGACAGCATCCGCATCGACGGCGAAGCGAGGCGCATAGACATCTACTGCAACGAGCCTTTCTCTTCGCAGCCGTTCACGCCAGAGAGATTGGAGTCTGTATATAAAGGCATCGCCTCCCGCCTGCCCGAGCCGTTTGCAAAGCATTCGCTTCAACTTTATTCGCACAAAGGCGTGCCGATGGAGGTGCTCGTGCCCAATATGTTGCGGAAGCGCGGGCGCGACGAGGCGCGGCGTTACGGCGATAAAGACTTCAAGGATAATCCTTGGGTAGAAAACATTTCGCGTCCCTATAAGATTTTTGCCGGACTGCAAGGGCGGCATCTTTTCATTTGGCCCAGCCACGGGCGTTACTTCAAAGACGGAGAATGGCGTTGGCAGCGGCCGCGCCTTTACTGCACACGCGAGGATTTGCTGAGCCGTTCTATTGTTATTCCCTATCTATTTCCGATGCTCGAGAATGCGGGAGCCGTTATCGGCTGCCCTGTGGAGCGCGATTTCCAAAGCGCGGAGGTCATCGTGGACAACGACGGCGGCAACCGCCGGGGCGTTTATGCCGAGACCAACGGCGGCGCGGCGGCGTGGCACTCCTTTCCCGACAGCGTTGGCTTTGGTTTCAGCGGCGGCCTGCTCACAGACAGCACGCGCCTTTTTGGCGGAGGCACGGTGCGCTATGCCGAGGCAGCAAACCATCTGAGCAACGAGGCGACCGCTATGTGGATACCCCGTTTCGGGAAAGCGGGACGCTATGCCGTTTATGTCAGTTATCTGAGTCTTGCCAATAGCATTCCCGATGCGCTTTATACGGTCTGTCACAAAGGGGGCCGCACGCAGTTTCGCGTCAATCAGCGCATGGGCGGCGGCACGTGGGTGTATCTCGGCACGTTCGAGTTTGACGAAGGCCTTAATCAGAACAATTGCGTAATCCTCTCCACTTACAGCGAGCATAAGGGCACGGTCACTGCCGACGCAGTGCGATTTGGCGGCGGCATGGGTCAGGCCGACCGCGAGGGACTCGGCACAAGCGGCGTGGCGCGTGCCTTTGAGGCGGCACGCTATTACACTCAGTGGGCAGGACTTGCCGATACGCTTTTCAACACAGAGCAGGGCGCGAGCGACTACCGCGACGACCTGCGCACCCGCTCGCATTACCTCAACACGCTCACGGGCGGCAGCACGTTCCTCCCCGATACCCTCGGACGCGGTGTGCCGTTTGAGCTTTCGCTGGCTCTGCACACCGATGCCGGCATCAGGCGCGACGGCAACGTTTACGGCTCTCTGGCCATCTGCACTGCCAAGCACGCGGCGGTGGATAGCGTATATAAATCCGGCGTGTCCCGATATGCTTCCTACGATTTGGCAGACGCCTTGCTTTCCGGTATGGTGCGCGATTTAGCGCCTTTCGTCAAAGGCACATGGACGCGCCGCGAACTTTGGGATCGCAACTATGCCGAGACGCGTATGCCCGGCGTGCCGTCGGCTATCCTCGAAATGCTTTCGCATCAGAACTTCACGGATATGAAATACGCGCACGACCCGCTGTTTAAGTTCCAGTTGGCGCGTTCGGTGTATAAAACCCTTTTGCGTTTCACGGCATTCATGCACGACGGTGCGCCCGCCCCGGTCGTCCAGCCCTTGCCGCCACACGGCTTTTCTGCCTTGCTCGACGCAGACGGACAGAGCGTGACGCTTTCTTGGAGCGCAACCGTGGATTCTTTGGAGGAAACGGCGAAGCCTGATACATATATTATATATACGCGCCTCGGTAATGGCGATTTCGACAATGGTCAAATCGTCCGCGCCACCAACCATCCGCGCGTGCAGTTGCCTATCCGCGAGGGCGTGGTTTATAGTTTCCGCGTTGCTGCCGCCAATGCCGGCGGCGTGAGTTTCCCCTCCGAAACGCTGTGCGCGTATAAAGCGCCGAGAGAAAAGGCGCGCGTGCTGATTGTCAACGGCTTCGACCGTCTGAGCGGCCCCGCACGAATAGAGACAACCGATAGCGTTGGCTTTGTCTTGGAAGAAGAAATCGGCGTGCCGTACATCGCTGCCGCTCCCTACTGCGGCCGTCAAACTAACTTCGCGCCATTATCTACTGCCTCCGAGGGCACAGATGCGCCCGGCTATTCCACGGGCGAACTGGAAGGAGAAACGATTGCCGGCAATACGTTTGACTTTGCTTTCGAGCACGGCGCGGCGATGCTCGGCTTGGAAGGCACATCGTTCTGCTCGTGCAGTCGCGCGGCGGTTGAGGACGGCGGCATCAACTTGAAAGACTATCGCGCCATCGACTTTATCGGCGGTCTGCAACGCCTCGCGCCGCAGGACTTCTGCCGCTTCAAACTTTTCACGCCCCGCCTCGTCAAAGCCTTTTCCGACTATATGGCGGCCGGCGGACGCATGTTGGCGAGCGGTGCATTCCTCGGCACAGACCTCGCTACGCCTGCCGAAAGAGATTTTGCCCAAAACGTCCTACATTACGCGCCGCAAGGGCGCTGTGCAGCCGACTCGCTCGAAACGGTGCGCGGGCTGAACATGGAATTTGACATCTATCGCGTTCCGAACGCGGCGCACTATGCGGCGCAACGCCCTGACGTGCTTATGCCGCACGGCAACGGTGCTTTCTCCGCCTTTTCCTATGCCGACGGTCGCAGTGCCGGCACTGCTTTCCGCACGGAGCGCAACGCCGCCGTCGTCATGGGCTTTCCCTTCGAATGCATCAAGGATGCCGAACGCCGCCGCCTGGCCATGCGTGCTATCCTCCGCTTTTTATTGGAATAGGGCGTTGCCAAAATTCCCTGCCTTCTCAATAAAATAAAAACAATCTACTCCATACCCCTTACCATTATGTATACCATTCAACTCAACGAAAAAGGCACAAGGACAATCGAGATTTCTGAGGAAAACCTCCAAACCATCGAGAAGTACCTGCTCTTTCGCGACCTCGTGGACTCAACGGGCTACGTCACGGAAGCCGTCTTGGACAAACTGCGCCTGAACATTCGCTCGCTCATCGCCCACCAGACGGAAAACTCGAAGGACTTGCTCGATCTTTGCATCGACGTGATTTACCACGATAGCATGAAAGCCTTTGGCTTGAAAAATCTTATCTTGCTCTATCTCGATTGGAAACAAAATCAGGCGGCCGAACCCACGGAATGAAGAAACTGCAACTTACTGACTGGCTGCCTACCACGCGCAAGGAGATGGACTTGCGCGGCTGGGACTGCGCCGACGTTATCATCTTCTCAGGCGATGCTTACGTAGACCACCCTTCGTTTGGCACGGCTGTCATCGGCCGCGTCATAGAAGCCGAGGGACTGCGCGTGTGCATCGTGCCGCAGCCCGACTGGCACGGCGACTTCCGCGACTTTAAGAAACTCGGGCGGCCGCGCCTCTTTTTCTGCATCTCGCCGGGCGTGATGGACTCAATGGTCAATAAGTACACCGCCAACCGCCGCCTGCGCTCCGAAGACGCTTACAGCCCCGACGGCCGCCACGACATGCGCCCGGAATACCCCACAATCGTCTACACCAAAATCTTAAAGCAACTCTTTCCCGAAGTGCCCGTAGTGCTCGGCGGCATCGAGGCATCGCTGCGCCGCGTGACCCACTACGACTATTGGCAGGAGCGCCTGCGGCCGAGCATTCTTTGCGACAGCGGGGCAGACCTTATTATATATGGCATGGGCGAACTGCCCGTGCAAAGGCTTTGCCGGGAAATTGAAGACCGCGTGCTGCACGGCCGCCCCGATGCCTTTTGCAGCGCGGCAGACTTTCACGCACTGCTGCGGCGCAAGCCCGTGCCGCAAACCGTGACGCTGTGCGATAAAGAAGATATCCCCGGCGGCATTACGGAAGATGACATTCAGTTGGCTTCGCATGAGACCTGCCTGAAAGACCGCCGCGCCTACGCTGCCAACTTTCGCCACATCGAAGAAGAGAGCAACAAACTCCACCCGCAACGCATCATTCAGCAAGTGGGCAACAAGTTCTTGGTCGTCGCCCCGCCGTTTCCCCCGATGACGACGGAGCAAATCGACCGCTCTTTCGACTTGCCCTACACCCGCCTGCCCCACCCCAAATATAAGGGCAAGCGCATCCCTGCCTACGAGATGATTAAGTTTTCCGTGTGCCTGCATCGCGGCTGCTTCGGCGGCTGTGCCTTCTGCACCATTTCTGCGCATCAGGGCAAATTCATCATGAGCCGCTCCCGCGAGAGCGTGCTTCGCGAGGTAAAGGAAATTACGGAGATGCCAGATTTCAAGGGTTACCTGAGCGACCTCGGCGGCCCGTCGGCAAATATGTACGGCATGAGCGGGCGCAACCGTGCACTCTGCGAGCGGTGCAAGCGTCCCTCGTGCATTCACCCCAAGATTTGCCCCAACCTCAACACCGACCACCGCCCGCTCACCGCGCTCTACCGCGCCGTGGACGCGCTGCCGGGCATCAAAAAGAGTTTCATCGGCAGCGGCGTGCGCTACGACCTGCTGCTCCACCGCAGCGGCGACGAGGCAATCGACCGCGCGGCCGAAGAATACACGCGCGAACTGATAACACGCCACGTGAGCGGCCGGCTGAAAGTGGCGCCCGAGCATACCTCCGACCGCGTGCTGCACCTCATGCGCAAGCCTCCGTTCAAACTCTTCGGCGACTTCAAGCGCATCTTCGACCGCATCAACCGCGAGGCGGGCCTGCGCCAGCAAATAATTCCCTACTTCATATCTTCCCACCCCGGCTGCCTCGAAGAAGATATGGCGGAACTGGCGGCGCAGACCAAGGACATGGACTTCCAGTTAGAGCAGGTGCAGGACTTTACGCCCACGCCTATGACCGTCAGCACGGAGGCCTGGTACAGCGGCTACCACCCTTACACCCTCGACCCCGTATTTTCTGCAAAAACGCCCGCCGAAAAGTTGCGCCAGCGCATGTTCTTCTTTTGGTATAAACCCGAAGAGCGCGGCAAAATCACCGCCGCCCTGCGCCGCCTCGGTCGCGAGGACTTGCTCGACAGACTGTATGGGAAGAAGAAAAGAAAGTAGAGGCGTACGCCCGCCCAATACACCGAACAGCAATAACGCAAAACGCCCTACTGACGAACAACGCCGCCGGCTATACGTTCCTGTATAGCCGGCGGCGTTTTATGCTTTGGGAGAAAAGGATTTATTCGGGCTTCATGTTGGTGTAGACGGTCTGCACGTCGTCAAACTCTTCGAGACGCTCAACCATCTTGTCGATACTCTCGCGTTCTTCGGGCGTTACGTCTTTGAGGTCGTTGGGGATATAGGTGAACTCGGCGCCAACCACTTCGAAGCCGTTTTCTTCGAGGTGCTTCTGAATGAGGTTGAAGCTCTTGGGGTCGCCGTAGATGGTGATGCTGCCTTCTTCCTCGTCTTCGTCGTATTCGTCCTCAACGCCGAAGTCAATCAGTTCAAGGATCATCTCGTCCATGTCGAGGCCGTCCTTTTTCTTGAAAGAGAACACGCACTTGTGGTCGAAGAGGTAGGCAAGCGAGCCCATAGTGCCGAGGTTGCCGTTGAACTTGTTGAACACGGAACGCACGTCGCCCACGGTGCGCGTGGGGTTGTCGGTGAGCGTGTCTACGAAAATGGCGATGCCGTGCGGGCCGTAGCCTTCGTAGGTCATAGACTTATAGTCGCTCTGGTCTTTACCCATTGCGTTCTTGATGGCGCGCTCGATATTGTCCTTCGGCATGTTTTCGCGCTTTGCGTTGGCAATGATAGCGCGGAGCGCGGGGTTGTTTTCGGGTTCGGGGCCGCCGGCCTTAACGGCTATGGCAATTTGCTTGCCGATTTTGGTAAACGTGCGGGCCATGTGTCCCCATCTTTTCAGTTTCGTTGCCTTGCGGTATTCAAATGCTCTTCCCATTGGAGTTGTGTATTTAATGAGTTGTAATTAGTTTTTTTAGTAAACGAGTAGACGAGTAAACAAGTAAACGAGTAGACGAGTAGACGAGTAAACGCGTAAACGAGTAAACGAGTAAACGCCTATTATCTGAGTTTTGCGCCGAGTTGCTTTTCGAGGCTGGCGATGATCTTTGCCATAACGGCATCGGTCTGCTTGTCGTTCATCGTCTTGGTTTCGTCTTGCAAGAGGAAGTTGACGGCGTAACTCTTCTTGCCGGCTTCAAGGTTCTTGCCTTCGTAAACGTCAAAGAGGGTCACCTTTTTGAGGAACTTCTTGTCGGCGGCAAATGCAATCTGCTCGATGCGGGCGAACTCTACGCTCTTGTCCACCAAGAGGGCGAGGTCGCGGCTCACGGCGGGGAACTTGCTGATTTCGGTGAAATTAACGCTATGCTTCTTGGTCTTCTTCATCAAGAGCGTCCAGTTGATATCGGCGAAATAGACTTCCGCGCTGATGTCGAAGGCGGCCGTGAGGGCTTTCTTTACCAGTCCGAACTCGAGCACAACCGTTCCGTTGTTGTCAACCAATGCCAGCGACTTGGCAAAGATGTCGTTCGCGCCTGCCTGCTGCTTAAGTTTGCCGACGGGTGCGCCGAGGCGCGTGAGGATATGGCCCACGTAGGCTTTAAGTTCGTAAACGCTCGACGGTTCTTCGGGGTGCGCCCAAGATGCTTCTACTCGCTTGCCCGTCAGCCAAAGACCGAGATGCAGGTCTTCGGAATAGGCGGCGAGGGTATCGGCAGCCTTTTGCTCCTCGGTAGTAGCAGGATTTTTGTAATAGCAGTTACCAAACTCGAAGAAGCGGAGGTTGGCGTTCTTGCGGTTGGCATTGTGGGCAATGCTTTCCAAGCCGCCGAAGAGGAGCGTCTGGCGCAGCACGTTGAGGTCGCTGCTCAGCGGATTGAGCAACTTAACTGCGCGGTCTTTTGGGTAGGCAGTGAGGTCGTTGTAGTAAGCCTCTTTCGTGAGCGAGTTGTTGAGGATTTCGCGGAAGCCCTCGCCGACGAGTTGCTCCGACACGAGGTTTTGCAACTTATTGCTGCGGTCCACCTCACCCTTGATTGTAAGGCTGGACTTGACGGCCGTGGGGATTTCCACATTATTATATCCATAGATGCGCAGGATATCTTCCACCACGTCGCAGGGACGCTGCACGTCCACGCGATAAGCGGGCACGGAGAGGCTGATGCCGCTCTCGCTTTCGGCAGTGATTTTCATGTCGAGCGAAATGACTATTTCCTTGATGACTTCTGCGGGAATGGTTTTGCCGATGAGGTCGTGCGCATATTTATATTCGAGGTCCACGTCAAAGTTCTTCGCCAGGCCCGGGGCCTCGATGTCTTTGATGTCCATGCTGACCGTGCCGCCTGCCAGTTCTTTGACCATAAGGGCAGCCACTTTAAGGGCATAGACTTGCAGGTCGGGGTCGATGCCGCGCTCGAAGCGGAAGGAGGCATCGGTATTAAGGCCGTGGCGGCGTGCGCTTTTGCGTATCCACGTGGGGTTGAAGTAGGCGCTTTCGAGCAGCACGTCTTTCGTGGTTTCGTAGGTGCCAGAGCCCTTGCCGCCGAACACGCCGGCGATACACATGGGGGCGTTGGCGTTGCAAATGGCGAGGTCGCGGTCGGAGAGTTTGTGCTCTACGCCGTCGAGGGTTACGAAAGGCGTGCCTTCGGGCATCGTCTTCACTACCACCTTCTTGCCTTCTATCATATCGGCGTCGAAGCAGTGGAGCGGCTGGCCGTAGGCAAACATCACGTAGTTCGTCACGTCGACCACGTTATTAATCGGCCGCACGCCGATGGTGCGGAGTTTCGTTTGCAGCCACTCGGGGCTTTCCTTCACCTCGCAGCCCTTCACCGTCACGGCGCAATAGCGCGGACAGGCTTCGGCGTTTTCTACAACGATGTCGATGTCGAGGTCGTTGTTGTCGGCGGCAAAAGATGAAACGTCCGTGCGATGCAACGCCGTCTTGTGGCCGTTGCGCACGAGCCAGGCGTAAAGGTCGCGGGCAACGCCGTAGTGCGAGCAGGCATCGGCGCGGTTGGGCGTTATGTCTACTTCAATCACCCAGTCGCTTTCGATACCGTAATACTCGGCAGCGGGCGTGCCTACCTTGGCTTCCTGCGGCAGGACGATGATGCCGTCGTGGGAAGTGCCGATACCGATTTCGTCTTCCGCGCAAATCATGCCGAGGCTTTCAATGCCGCGCAGTTTGGAACGCTTGATGGTGAAACATTCCTCGCCGTCGTAGAGTTTGGTGCCGAGCGTGGCAACGATGACCTTCTGTCCCTGTGCCACGTTGGGCGCGCCGCAGACAATCTGCACGGGCTCTTCTGCACCGATATTGACGCTGCACACGTGCATGTGGTCGGAATTTGGGTGCGGCTCGCAGGTAAGCACTTCGGCCACCACGAGGCCTTGCAGCCCGCCCTTTATGGCCTGCACTTCTTCCACGCTGCCCACTTCGAGGCCGATAGAAGTTAGCGCTTCGGCCACTTGCTCTGCGCCGAGGTCGAAATCAACGTATTCTTTCAACCATTTATAAGATATGTTCATGGCTTATTTTGTATGTTTAATATGCTCACTTTTTGCTAAGCAAGCGCAAAATTACTATATTTTTATTATATGACAATGTGTTTTAGCGGTTTTGCTCTTTGCTAAACGTGGGACAGAATGCCGTGAAAGCGCAACGGTCGCAATGGGGCTTGCGGGCG